>Ga0209489_100903_pt1 | contig 59357 bp, 33 predicted proteins | sample SiratrowhiteBW_FD_187527 | JGI IMG/M metagenome (GOLD analysis project Ga0209489, IMG submission 187527) | Root nodule microbial communities of legume samples collected from California, USA - Siratro white BW (SPAdes) (version 2) | ecosystem: Host-associated > Plants > Roots > Nodule | place... | reverse complement strand
AAAAAAAAAAAAAAAAAAAAAAAAAAGCATTTTTTTTTTTTTTTTCTAACAGCAGTAAGCACTAGAACATAAAAGAAAGCCTTTGGGAAAGGGTGTTGGTGGGGCGGATGGTAGTCATAAAGATTCGGGATTCATAAACTGCCTTCCATTTGATTAAAATCTTGCTTCTTTGGTGTGTGCTTTTGTTCGTTGATCCCTGCTCCTTCATATTGACCCACTGACTTGCCTTTATGAGCAGAAGAGTAAGTAAATGCCACATATGTATGGTATAACACTGTAATTTATTGACAGAGCAATTTGAATGGATGTAAGTCTTCTGTAATATTTGAGTCAGAAGCTAGGTTCAAGGTAGTATAGTAAGTGGCATGAACTCATTCTCCTGGTCATCCTCCATAACTATGTTATTAACCTAGTGTTGTTAGAAGCTACTTACTCCAGTTATTGTAAATGTGCAAAATTTGTATGGATGTATAGAATTGGAATTCAGTTTGAAACCTATGACTTTTCATTTCAAAGATACATTATAACACATTAACCTCTTTGTTATTTATTTTTCGCAGTTGGTCCTAAAGATACTCCAATGGATCTTGTGCTGGAGAAGACCTACGATGCTAAAACAGGAAGGGGAATGCCTGAGCTTTAAGGATATTATGTACCTTATTCAAATTAGTGAGTTGCTATCACGATGAACAAGATATGGAAAGAGTTTGTCACATGTTTTGTTTACCGTGATGTTGTGGAATCGCTTTCAAATTTTTCTTGTTTAGCCTTTGATTTACCAATAGCTAAAAACAATAATAATTATTTTTATCTTTTTCTATTCAAGGGATGTTAGCTCTTTTAAGGATGGTCACCCTACAATTGTTAAAGTGAGTGAAACAAAGAATCTCTTCGATACTTATGGTTCTAGTGATTTAATTAATTGAGTTCATCCATTCTTGTTTGATTCGAGCTCCTCCGAAATCCTCGAACCTTACTGTACAAAATCAGGTTGCATGAAAATGGTAAAAAAAATTTAGTCAATGTTATGAAAAGCGTATGAGGATAGGTAATTCAGAAGACTAACTTATTGGTTAACTTGTTTGATTTCTTGAACTTATTTCTATCTTTTGTTGTAAATACCATTGATTTTTATGGTGTTAATTTATTATAGTTGAGAAAACCCTCAATTTGATATCAAAAGTGACTTTATGTCACCACGTCAGTTCTTAATAAACTTTGGTCACCAAACCAAATTAGACAGTCAGAATTTAAATCATTATATTAGTCCTCCAAATATTGTCACTAAATTATTCCTTGAAGGATTCAATAGGTCAAATTAGGCCCCAAGATATTTAAAATATTATTTTACCACACTGGTCCTTATATAGGATGAAAATGGTGACAAAAAGAATCTTTAACATTGAGTTAAGAAAAGCATTTATAGACAACAATGTCATTTTCAAGGGTATTCTAATTGCTACTCTATAAAATGCTCTCTTTGGGTATTTAATAGAAGGGTTCAATGAATTATCTATCATTTTAATCCGTGGCTAAAATTCGGATATTAAAATTTCACCGAAATAAGGTGGGATTTCTAAAATTTCTCATTCTTCATCTTCATCCAATAGAATCCATCATCTACCCACTACAAACAGCCACGCAACCACTGAAACCTATCTCTGCCATTTAACTGTGCTTCCGTGACCCACAATCACTGGCAAATGTTCTGAATCACAATGGAAATATCTGCAAGGTTTAGTAGTTCAAATACATGATAGTTCAAATACATGATTTCACTGTTGAATGGAATTTCTTTGCTTCAATTGAATTTGCATTTCAAAAACTTACATTATAAAGCACGTAGTCCAGAATGTAAGGACTAATACTAATTTGGTGACCAAAATTTTTGGAAGATTAATATAGTTATTTGTGTAACTTATTTTGACCTAAAACATACTCTATTGTATTAATGTCCTTGGTTTACAAAAGAAACTTTAGTGTGGGTAGACAACGACACTGAACTACATAGACTTCTAGAGGGTTGAGCAAGTTAGCACTGCTGGTAATTGAGAATTCAGATTCTAATACTGTGACTGAACATTTAGTAGAGGTTTGCAGGCGCTAATTGTGAATTTATCTAATCCGTTGAAATGCTGGAGGTTTTTTCATTTGCAGGTGTGGCGGAGGTCCGTTTAGTGGAAAATAGTCAATCAAAGGTAAAATTCAAATGATTGGATTTGTTTCTTTTGATTAGGTACATTTTCTAGGTGTCATAATAGAGACAGCAACTGATTGTCATTGCTTCTGCACGGATGAATATGAGCATGCCTGAAAAATGCCTGCAAATCTGTGTTATTTTCTTTTCGAAGGAATTAAATTATATCCCTTCAAACACTTCTCAAGAATTGAAGTTCAAATCTTTCCTTCTATCAACAGAAATGAAGTCGAGTGCTATTGAGCTTGGTGAGGCAAAGGGTCATACAACCATTGTTTGTTGTTTACGTGTTTTTGAGAAAGAACGATGGATCTAAGCAAACACATGTTGTACTATAGGGCTAACTGAGTGGCGTACCCAATTTACAACTGAGGACGTTTCGGTTACAACTAAGATGTTGTGATCCCATAAGCCAACCAAGAACATTCCGGTTACATTTGATACAAGACAATGTCATGAATTGACTGAGATCTTGATATATCGACCAACACTTATGATTCTTTTAGCCACGTGGTACTGACAAACAGACACATGACAATTATCATCATGGACATGAAACGAAATATAGAGAAGACCCATAACAACTTAGGCCTCCAGTCTTAGAACCGTACAAAAAAGAAGGTGATCTCAAGGCATAATACTCACATCCTATTCACCTCCTAATACTTGGATCGTTAACTGACTTGAGTGTCAGAGTACTTGTAGAGACCCCTCCCAAGACTGAAAATATAATCAGAAGTAGGAGAAAGTTACTGCAGGAACTCGGAAGCAGTTGGAGCCGATCGAAGACTCGACAATCATCTAGGCTAACCTGTCATGCTGTAATATTTTGGCGCCCACTGTGAGATCGAGACTGGTCTTATTTGATCACATGGTGACCACGAGGAACATAGGAGACATGTAGAATGAGAAGGATCACCATAACCACTATGATGACCCGATTGTTATGATGGCAAAGGTGAGAAGGGAGATGGAGGCAATGAATAGGAAGAATGAGAAGGAGTTAAACGTGTTTCGAGTGGAGAACAAGAAATTGAGGCACAAGATTGAGACAACTGAGAAGATGGAGAATGACCAGAGTAACTGGACAGGGTCAAATGAACGTAAAGACCCTAAAAAAGAAATTAAGGATGAGATGTCAAAATTTCAACAGTCTGACAACACTTTCGGTTCCTCTTTCAGAAGGCAACCGTTCATTAAGAACATCATGGAGACTGAGCCCCTTCCTACTGGAAGGGATCAACCTTAGATAGATATGATGAGTCGATTGACCCAGACGACCATATCGACATATACATCACTCAGATCGAATTGTACAGGTCAGATGACAACATCTTTTGCAAGGTTTTTCCTACCTCGTTGGAGCGACCCATAGCTGGTTCACTCGCTTACCAGTGAAGTCCATAGACTGTTTTGAGACCTTGGTTATGAAGTTTGGAGCACAGTTCGCAACATTCTTTGACGTTGATCACTTTAGTTAATATTCGACAAGAGAAGGTTGAATCCCTGAGGACGCTTATGAAAAGATTTGGCAAAATCGCCCTCAATATTCGAAATCTAAACCCCGAAGTTGCACCTCACCACATGGTGACAACCCTCCAGGACCTTTCTCAGACAATATGTGCAAGAAGTCGGTCGTTAACATGAACGAACTTCGGCAAAGGACCGCCAAGTTCATGCACTTGGAAGAGCTCAAAGAATACAAAAATTAGGTGAGAGTTGAAAAAAACCCGGCCAGAAAGAACGATAGACACCGCGACGTACACAGGTCAAGAGAGGGGCTTAGAAACCCTAAATTTACTAAGTATACCTGGTTTAACACAGGCTGAGCGCTTATCTTGGAAGAAGCACCGAGCACAAAGTTGATTCCGACACCTTGTAAGTTCCCCTCCCCTCCCAATGTTGATAAGAACAAAAACTGCCGCTATCATTGCAATTACGACCACAATACGAAAGTGTTTGACATTGAAAGATAAGATTGAGGAACTCATCCAAGTCAGACACTTGTAGTGCTATGTCACAAAACATTAGTAGTGCAAGCCATATATGTACAACCAACTGAGAGAGCGAAGCCCAAGAGAGAGGGGCCCAAGAGAAGAAAGAAGCCTGAGAAACCAAAAGGAAGGTCAAGTGCGATCTGAACGGCTGAGAGAAAAAAGTCCGAGGCACCAAGAGGCTCCGGCCAAAGCAGTCATTAACACCATTTCTAGAGGATTTGGAGGAGGTGGGATGACATACTCGGACCGTAAAAGGCACCTAAGAACGACTCAAAATGTCAACATGATCGGCCATCGTAAGCATCGAAGTATGCCAATGATGATAACAATTTAAGTAGCCAATTTTGCAGTGATGAAGACATTAGTCAATCAAGGCAGCTCGGTAGACATTCTCTGTTGGAAAGCCTTCAAAAAATTAGGCCTAGTCGAGGACATAATGGTCCCCATGGAAGAAAAGATTGTCGGATTTTCAGGCAAAAGAGTAGACATAAGAGGGTACATTGACTTGTACACGAAATTTGGAGAAGGGGACTGAGGGGTATCATCTTGGTCAGGTATTTGATTATAGACGACAACACTTCCTATAACATACTCCTTGGGTATCCATCTTCTAATAAGTTAGGCGCCATTATGTCTACTTCCGACCTCGCGATGAAGTTCCCATCGGAAAGGGGAGGAGTAACAACTATGCATGTAGACCAAAAAATCGCTTGAGAATGTTATGTCACCAGCCTAAGGCTAAGACCTACTACAACCATCGACCAACGACAAGTGAACCAAAGAATGGTAGCCATAACGACTTGGACCCTTGGGTCAACGATGAGGTTAGGGTTGAACCAAAAAGACAATGTTGAAGAATGACAACTTGGGAATGAAGGACAGAACACTCGTTTAGGAAGATGTCTGAAAATCGAGGAAATTGAAAATATAAAAAAGATCATCACAGACAATCGGGATCTATTCGCATGGACGGTTGAGGACTTGCCGGGAATAGATCCTCAAATCATGTCTCACAAACTTTCCGTTTGTAAGGAGGCAAGACCCGTTTTACGATAAAAGAGGAGGCTAGGCGAAGAGAAGAGATTAGCGGCTAAGGCCGAAGTGCGAAAGTTACTAGATGTTTCATAAGGGAGATACGCTACACCACTAGGTTGGCAAACATTGTGTTGGTCAAAAAGACTAATGGGCAATGACGAATGTGTACCAACTACACAGACCTTAATAAGGTATGTCCTAAAGACGCATACGCATTACCAAGTATTGACCGTTTGGTAGACAAAGCAGCCGAATATTGAATATTTCGTTTCTTGGATGTATTCTTGAGATATAATCAGATCTCCATGCAAACCGAGACGTAGAGAAGACGACCTTCATTACCGAGAGAGGTTAGTCATCCGATGAGGTGTTGCACTTCTTTTAAGTTTGTTGGGCTCCACATTGACAACACAATTGCACACTTGTTTAGGTTCGCCTCGATGCCCCTGTGAGTGAGCATGAAGCCTAAGAAATTCGCTCCTTATACCTCGAATACATACTTGGCAGGATTCAAACTCATGTTGTACTCGTTATAGCTGATTAAATTTCTCACATGCGGAATCGGAGGGAGCAAGATGTAAGCAATAGTTCTGTTGCACTCAAGGTGTTTGAATAATTGTTGCTACAATCACCTCTGGTTATCTAATTCGATTAATTGAATTAATTGATTGAAACTTGCAGCAATCGACTACGATTTGATTTTAATTTATTTAATTTTGAGAGTTGGACCACGATTTGCATTCCTTTGATTAATACATGATGATGTCAAAAGTGCTTAACTATACATTTTATGGCATGATGCAAATATTGATTCCATTGCAGCTTTTAACTTTTGGAATATAGTGTCCAATGTCAGGATTTAAAGGTAACATGACACGAAGACCAATAGCAATCTTTGCTTCATTAATATCATATGTTTCACAAACTGCTAAAAGCTGTGAAGTTCCACGGTTTAATTTGTCCAATATCTGATTTGGAACTTAATCTATTGCATGGATCAATTCAACAAACTTTTTAAGGATAAGAATAATAAATTTTATTGTTGCATATTATTTTAATTGAATTCTATTCAATTCTTTCAAAGAAAATATTTCAGTAACCGACGTTTATAAGCTTGTCACCATTATATTCAAAATAACACATTTATTCTTTGAGAGTTTCTCTAGTATCTTTCTAGTTCCGTCTTCACATGGGGCCAATGTGAATCAAACATGCTCAAAGATCCAAACTAGCCTATACTTGGTTAAGGCTCCTTCCCGTGATAATATCACTCAGATCAATTTTATTTTGGAGTCACCCAAAGAATGTAATATTATCCAATAGTGTCACAATATTGAAGAGGCACCTCTCACTTCCTTTGAGGAGATGTATTTTAATCTCAAGACAAATTAAAAAAGAATCATCCCACTTTGATGAGTAGGTTCAACTCTTTCTCAACCCACAAGCTTTATTTATTTTCATTTGTAGTAAGTCATTCCAATAAAGGTGACACTCTTCTCTCATAAAATGAGCACGGTCAAACGACACAATTTGACCTCATTTGATGACTTTGACCGAGCAACCAAGTTTGGTCACACTTATATCCCTTCCAAACGACAATGTTTGGACTCATACAAATACTTTAGCCGAGAAACCCAACACGACCTACATATATAATGATCTTGGCCAAGCGACACAGTTTAGTCACATATGATGATATTGGTCAGGCGATATAGTTTGGTCACATATAATGATATTGGTCAAGCGACACAATTCAGTCACATATATTGATTTTGGCTGAGTGATACACTTCAGTCACATTTAACAATCTTAATCAAGCGACATAATTTGGTTACATTTTAAGATATTGATCGAATGTCATAATTTGATCACATATATTTTAGCCGAAAAACCCAGTTTGGACATAGCCAAGTACTTTGGCCGAACTCCACTGCTCGGTTTCGATAAATGTTCTCAATCGAATGCCTCAATTCAGTCACATATAATGAACTCAGCCGAATGACATAATTCGGTTACGTTAAAAGTCAAGTTCTAATCACTTGGTAATATCGAATACCCTCTTTGGATACAATTTATTGATTTTGACAAAGTTTGACATATTTGGTTGCAGTTACAATTATTTTGAATTTCATTCATCTGATTACAATTTTAGTTAAGTTTAATTTACTATTACAACTAGTTGATTATAACTAAAGTCAAATCATTCGATTACAACTCAATACTAATCAAGTTCAAATCACTTGGTTACAAATGGGTCAAAGTACTCCTCATTACTTCAAAAACCCATTGTTAATACTATTGGAAATTTAAATCTCACCTTGAAAGCATTAATATTAAGTTCGATCACATAAGCTCCAAAAATGGTCACAACAGTCGACCTATAACAAGTCACAGGACCACGACTTCAAATGTAAATCTCGGCCTAAACAAGTCGCCTAAAAAGTCTTCGAATTACCAAGTTCAACTTTAAGCTCATTCATCCTCTATATCGGATTTTGAGCTTGGGGGCTTGTGTACTGCCCAATACCTAAGAAATAGGAAGAAAATAATATCCAGTTGAAGAGTATGGGTATAACATTTTTAATATAATATTACCCACTTACAATACATGGGTAACCACTTACAGAGCAAAATATCAGATTAATCCATAACAGATTGTTGTTATCAGGAATAACAACCCATAATACAATAAACACCTATCACACGTTCAAACATTATAAATGCACCCTCATACTTCCGGAAGTATCACTCAATCTCATTTTTTACTCATTTATTACTCGTTTTCTATACTCTTACTGACTTGAGCATCAAAGAGTCTTTTGCAGCTAGATCTCCATTCGGTGCCTCATCATCAGAGCTCAATAGCCATTATCGAAGAAGATTTAACTTGATCAAGGCCCAACTCTCTCAAATTCAACCATGTTCCACCTCAGAAGGTTCTAGCCCAATTCCAGTAAGAACATTTGTGGGAACCTCTTCCCTTAGCCCTTGACTCGAGGGGCTTGTTCCGGTACACCCAATATAGTCCCACGTCACTTAGGAGTCGAGACCAAGGTCAATTTAAATACACCTTCCTCCCTTAACCCTCTGAGGTGCCTTTTAAGGACAACCGTGACGAAGCAATCGAGCTCCAAAGTAGACAATACCTCGGATGTAGTGAGTAACCCTAGCGATGTCATCTCAACGGACTTGAGGTCGGAACACCTGGTAACAATAGTTGGATGATTCAGTGATGAAGGTTGTCTTCTCTACATCTCGGTCATACATGGGGATTTGATTATATCCCGAGAATGCGTCCAAGAAACTAAGTATTTGGTGTCTGGCTGCTCTGCTACCAAACAGTCAATGTTGGGTAATGGGTAGGCGTCCTTAGGACAGGCCTTATTAAGGTCTGTGTAATTGGTGCACATTCGCCATTGCCAATTAGTTTTTGACTAACACAATGTCCGCCAACCAAGTGGTGTATTGGATCTTCTTTACGAAGCCTACATCCATTAACTTTCGCACTTCGGCCTCAACTGCTAATCTCTTTTCTTCACCTAGCCTCCTTTTCTTCCCGAAACGGGTTTTGCCTCCCTACAAATGGAAAGTTTGTGAGACATGATTTAGGGATCTATTCCCAACATGTCCTTAGCCATCCATGCGAATAGATTTCGGTAGTCAGTGAGGATCTTTTTTTCTCTTTTTAATTTCCTCGATTTTCAGACATCCTCCTAGACGACTGTTCTGTCGTTTGTTCCCAAGTTGCCACTCTTCAACGTTGTCTTTTGTCTCAACCCTAACCTCATCGTTGACCCAAGGGTCTAAGTCCGTCATGACTACCATTCTTTGGTTCACTTGTCCAAGTCCGTCATGGCTACCATTCTAATGTAATCAATATTGGGTTCATATATATATGTTTTTCATCTCAATATTAATATTTAGTTTTTACGCCCATTGCTTGTCGTCTGGTTTCGTGGCTTGATCATTGATTCTTAGAGTATTGAGAAATATAATTTGTAATAAGGAACTGAATCAAATATCAAATAAAAGTTTGTGTCTAGGAATAAAGCATGATTCATTTGTTGTCTTAAAATCCTTGTGGTGATTGCAAATTTTATTTATATAATTGATAAATGAATTGATGTTAATAGATAAGCTTAAGTCCATTCACATCAGGAATTAGGATTTGGATATTATTGTGGATTGACATTGATATTTGTTTAAAAAGAAGGTAAATAATTTTACACATAAGAGTGAGGTTTGATGAAATTTGATTCTAACAATTATATTCCATCTGTTCTTTTTTCCACATTCCAAGCGCTCGTAAAAATAAAAAAAGTACATTTTAATTATTTTTTTAATGAATTTTAATTTCTTGTTTGTCAATTTAAATTGGGAATAATTTGTAGTCTAAATTTATTATCAATTATAATTATTGTCATGTATTGCACTAGTCCATTGAGAGAAAACGATATGCTTATTACTTACTACATGAGCAACTGGTGTACTTGACATCATAGTGAAAAAGTGTAACAACCACCAACTCAAAGTTTGGGCAATACTCCATCAGAAAGTTAGGATACAATAAATCAAAATAGTAGCATCCTAAAGAAGAGACTAGATGAATAAGAACAAAGAAGGAATGTAAATGAAGAGGAAAGATATATCAATAAGATAAAACTTTAAAAATGTAGAAAATATATATTGAAGTATATGTATGGACTTATGAATGTATAAAAAAAATTAGAAAGATATTTGACATTCAAGAGGCTAATACTTTCCACCAATTTCTTGCCCCACTTTCCTCTCCCCCTCCGCAATAGCTTTTAATTCCTATTTATATCTCTCTCTCATGTAACTAACCTCCTACAATTACAGTTCCTTCCCAATATTTAGTTATCTCTCTTCCTTTCATGTCGTAAGTGTATTTATAGGATGTAGTTTCTCCGCGTTGCGCTTTTTCATTTTGGCCGTTGGAATTTGTTATGCAATATTACGCAATCTAAATTTTATTCTGATACATTAAACAATTTTAGAATTTTAACAAACTTTAAACAAATACTGTATTTTTTGGTTGTGCACTTCTCACCAATTCTGCTTAACACATGTCACATATCACAAATAAAAAAATATCTTAAAGTGGTAAATGTTAACCTTTTTATGAAAAGGTTGATGATAATTACATTAGCACTTAAATGTATTGGTTGTTTCTTTGAACAATTTTTGAAACATCAACAAAATGCTTTTATATGAATATTCTATCTTTTTACTAAATGAATTTCTTTTATGTATGGCATATACATGAGATATTAACAAGCTTTTTCTTTTTACACACCCATAATTTCTAATTGCATCTCATAATTTATAATGACCAATTTATCCTTTGTAAAAGTGACCTTTTAATATTCTGTTTCAGAAATCTTTTTGTTCTTACGTGACCTTGAGATTGAGAACAATACTTTTAAGATATCAACTTCAACAGCTCCTTCGTCTGGAACAAAGGAGGAGCTACCTGTAGAAGGTACTCCGACGCTCAAGTTAGTACTCAGTTATCAAAGGTTTTATGTGACTTGGATTCAGATGAACGTACCTTTCTCTGTTCTGTTCTTTGTTATTTATAGTGATATTTATGTAATAACAAATATTTTTTTTATCAGAGAGAAGGTGTAAAGTACACTCAACATACCCTTTCACCTTTTGTCAGAGAGAAGGTGTAGAGAATACAAAAAGTTGCTCTCTGTTAGAGGTGCTGCTATAAGAGGGGTGACACTGATTTCAAGTTTTGTAATAATGATAATGGCCTACCTCTTGTAGGCCTGGGTGATTGGCAACTGAAGGGTCTTCTATATAGTACAGTACACATGCCTCCTAAGGTTGAGTGATCGATAGACTACGACAGCTTTTTGGATGATATCTGGCCGACATAATCTCGAGTCCTCTGTACCAATTGTTTTGGATTTATTAAGTGAGGAGCGAGGTGTTTCTCGGCCTCTGTACCAATCGTTTTAGATTGGTTTTGCAAAGTAAGGGCTGAGGTGTTTCTCGCCTCTGTACCAATCGTTTTAGATTGGGTTTGTGGAGCGAAGACCAAGGTTGTATTCAGCCTCTGTATCAATCGTTTTAGATTGGGTTTGTGTAGCGAAGAACAAGGTTGTTCTCGGCCTCTGTACCAATCGTTTTAAATTGGGTTTGTGGAGCGAAGACCAAGGTTGTTCTTGGCTTGTGTACCAATCATTTTAGATTGGGTTTGTGGAGCAAAGACCAAGGTTGTACTCGGTCTCTATACCAACCGTTTTAGATTGGGTTTATAGAGCGAAGACCAAGGTTGTTCTTGGCCTTTATATCAATCGTTTTAGATTGGGTTTGTGGAGTGAAAACCAAGGTTTTACTCCTCTGTACCAATCGTTTTACATTGGGTTTGTGGAGCGAAGACCAAGGTTGTACTCGGCCTCTATACCATACCAATCGTTTTAGATTAGGTTTGTGGAGCGAAGACCAAGGTTGCACTCGACCTTTGTACCAAGAAATGCATTTTCATACCCAACCCAAGGGTTCTCCCAAATTTCAATATGAAAAAGGAACCATCACCAATTGTTAAGGAGAAACAAAATATATGGAAGAAACATGTCCTTGAGATAAAAACTAATAAGCGTAAAACTGATAAAAAATAATTTAATTATAAAAATCAGGCAAATTTTCAATAATGTTAAATGTAACCTTTAAGAATCAAAACTTAAAATAAGCACAGCTAAAATGAACTTTGAAAATGATGTACTTCCAAAAGCAACAAAATTCTAATTTTCTTTGAATGTCAATATGAGCTTGGGAAGGAATGATAAAGGAAGTAGAATGCTTATTCATTCTTCCTTTATGACAATATAAACATAGAACTATTGATTCTAATGGTATAGAATGGGATTTCAAATAGCAAAGTAAATTTTCAACTGCAAGCCATATTTGCACTAAATAAAAGGCAAACGACTAATTTGTTTCATAACATCTAAATGTTACCTCATTATGAAACAACAGTCCAAGGGAGGAAAAAATGTCTATGTCCAACACATATCAAGCAATGACAATCTATTACACTTAACACATTTAACTCTAGTATAATTTCATATGTTAGTTATACCGTTACTTTGAATACAAAAGTTATATATCTTTCTAGTGTCCACTGGTTCAGTGGTTGTGTGTTGTGTTTGATGAGTTTGTCAAGCTCGAGGATGCCTAAAAGGACCACAAAAGGGTTGTAACTCTGATTTACAAGTAAAGGAAAAATTATATAATATCAACGATAAATATAACAGTCTTTAGTAAAATCCAACTCAACTAAAAATAGTTCCTACTTTGTGTAAAATTTGAAGGAAAGACTGAGTAAGCAGAAAGCAAAACAACATAAAGAGAGAGTAACATTAGAGTGACAGGAAGAGAGACTGAGCATCGACGACTGTTAAGGCGACACCGGTGACGATGGCCATGCAATGTGCAACGCTAAAGCTAGCGGCAACTATCCGAAGGTTGTGACTCTCCTTTGTTCTAATTTCCAAAGGTAAAGGAACCCTGGCGGGATAAAAGGGTCACAAGACACTAAGTGTTGGGCTTTGTTTTGGATATTTTAGCTGACAAATGGGTTGCGGAACCCTAGCTTTTGAGTACCCGTCTTGCAATCCTCCGTTAGGAGAGTAACATCGCGATTTTCACAACATCGACAACTAAGTATGATTCACTTTGATTAAAGTGTTAATATCTGTTTCGCAACTTTCATTAAAGTAGAACTCATCAGCTTTGGCTGTTCTGAGAAATTTGTCCCATCCTCTGTTGGATGTGCAGGTGGTTCAGGATAATTTGGCAACAGCCGATTAGGAGGAGCATCCCTACACCTTGTGATCGGTCTCATTGCTTGGTACCTTCTTCACCTTCCAGGCGAGGTGAATGAGGGTTCATCTCTTCATTCTCACGCTTCAGTGTGCTTTATTTCTTTCTCACTTTTTCGCTTCATAACGGCTATTTCCTGCTACAAGGCAACATGCATAGAGATGGAGTTGATTTCCATAGTGGCTTTTTTTGTCTTTGATCCTGTAATTTGCTTCTATTTGATACCATGGAAATCTTGTTTAAACACCTCATCAGCCTCACGGTGGGCGCCAATTACGATGGAGCTGTTGGAGTTGATATCTTGGAAGTATTGTTATCAGCCTCAAGGTCACCTAAAAACAATAGGTGCCCCACCATGGGGCGTCTATTGTTCTTACGTGACCTTGAGGCTAATAATAATACTTCCAAGATATTAACTCCAACAACTCTTTCATCGATCTTCGGTGTTGCGAACAAAGGAGGAAGTACCCGTAGAAGACACTCCGACGCTCAAGTCAGTATTCAGTTATCAGAAGTTTTATGTGATTTAGATTTGGATGAACATACCTTTCTCTGTTTGTTCTTTGTTATTTATAGTATTTATGTAATAATGAATAGTTACTTTTTTATAAGAGAGAATGTGTAAAATACACTCGACTTATCCTTTCGCCTTTTGTCAAAGGGAAGGTGTAGAAAATACAAAAAGTTGCTCTCTGTCAGAGCCGCTGATATAGAGGGGTAACACTGATTCCAAATTTTGTAATAGTGATAATGACCCAACCTCTTGTAGGCCTAGATGACTGGCAACCGAAAAATCTGAAAAATCCTTTGTGAAGTACAATACATTCTCAAAAACAAGTTTTCTGATATTTTTGGAACATCATTTTTAAAATATGATTTGGAGAATAAAAAATATGGAATAGGATTTCTAAAATGTGATTATCAGAATAAGCTTTTAGAACATGAAATAGATTTTTGAAAGAGTTTTTTTGGAACAAAATTTCTAAAATAAGCTATTTAAAATATATATGTACCTTTTAGAATGAACTTTTTTATACAAGTTTTTCATAACATATAGACTCCATTCCAGAAGAAGTTTTCCAAAATAACTCTTTCTCTCACTTCTTCTTCTCCAAGAGTGTAACATGCGATGGAGGTGTAGGCAATGGAAGAAGAAGCAATGATGACGGAAGCCGTGGTAACAACGACACAATACACGACGAGGATATTTTAGTCCTTTTCTCTTAGTATAGGCAGAGTTAGTAATTATGGAGTGGAGGAGGCAAAAGTTCTTTCTTATTTTTCTTTATCCTCACTGCATGTTATAGGTTGAAGTTAAAAAAAATCGATTTTAAAACCATTTTATTAGAGTCATTTTCAGATTTTTCTTATGTTAGAGAGGGTATTAGGGGTTTGTCTCAATAAACTATTTAAATGCTTATCCAGCAACTTATATCAGTAAGGAACTTATGAGATTAAACTTTTTGATTATGTGTGTAGTAAGTTATTTTTATAATACAAAAAAAAGTTGCTTTTGATAAATTATCCCAAAAAAATTAAGAAATCTTTTAAAAGACTGATCATGGTCATATATATTTTAAGCTCTTCTTAACACTAATGCGAGTGATTATGTGATAAGATCAACTAACCTAAGTTCAAATTCAACATAAATATATTATAATTCACCTATTACATATTATTTTATTAAATATATAATATACAACATAAAAAAAAATCATATAGTGAAAGACATAATGGACAATCTATAAATTAATTTAAAATTAATACATTCATAATTAATCAATAATAATTAATCAATACAATGAAAATAATAAGATTTAATTTATATAATAAAATCGTTGTAACAAAATCTAATCAGTAACACATTTTTAACATATTCTCATCTTAGTTTAAATTTATGGAAAATGATATTTTTTTTACTTCAAATCTTATTTAATGAATTTGTTTTATAATTTCATAATTATTAATAAATTTTAACCAACAAAATATGTTAAAAAGAATGTGTTATAGAATACATTGTTAATATTCCTTTAAAACAATTCAGTTTAAAATATTTTTAATTTTCAACTTTTACTGTTTGCATGGACAATTAGATGGACTTATGAGTGTCACATCCCAAATATCTGAATAATTCAAGTTAATATGAAGAATGTGTTAAACACACATAAGAAACTTTTCACGAACATAATCACATTATTCATGACTTAGTTAAAATTTATTGGAATCTATAAAATCATGATATGGATTTTTCTGGGAGCACTACTTCGGTTATTGATTTCAGGTGATGCACTACGTCGGTTGGGAGCTCATAACCGACGTGGTACATATTCTAATTTTATCCTCCTTTTTTATTTCAGTAATAAAGTCACCATGACGTTGGTTACGTGATCCAAACCGACGTCATGGGAGACTTCATCACGTCGGTTAGGACATCTTAACCGACGTGGTGCATCAACGCTATTTTAAAATTTTAAATTTTTGAATTTTAAAGCTTAAGTGAGAATTCAATGACGGTTTTTTTTCTGTAACCGACGTTATGTTATTCATTTATTTACAAAAAAGCTACCGCATTTTGGACAACGTCGTTTTTTCTTTTAACCGTCATTGAAGACAGACGTTAAATGTGTATTTTGTAATAGTATGAGAGAATAATTAAATAAGATATGAGACTTCCATATTTTTATGATTTTCATTGTTTTAATTATGGGGTTTTTTTTCTTTATGCACTCCATATTTTTATTTCTGCACCCTTCATTCCTTTTGAAGTTTCAACTTTGTACATCTTTTAATATATATATATATATATATATATATATATATATATATATATATAAAAGAGGAACAAAAGAACTGGGCTCATTCTGCTGGTTTGCTTTCAACACCCTTCATTCATAAATGCAAGCTCGGGTCCATTCGCCTGGTCCAACGCCTAGCTTTTCAACACCCCTTCTTTCATGAAAGCACCTCGTTTAAAAAAAGAGGAAAAAAGTTTAAAGGCCTAGCATTGGCTATTCGCACCACTGTTTGTACTTTTCAGCATCCATCGTTTGTTAAAAATAAGTGGGTTTATTTTACTAACCCAACATGTTTGTTTTTTACACTCCCTTCTTTTACTAGTTTTTAAAATAATAAAACCTGGGCTTATGCATTTGACCCAATATTTCTATTAATTATTTTGTATTTTTAAATACACCACCACCATGACCATTTTGTTTTACAATAATTAAGTAAGTTTCTTGTATTTCACAAATAAATTTTAAATACTTGTATGGTTGTATGTGTCATATGGTATTTAATTTTAATATTTAAAATGTTTTAATATGATAAATAATATGTTTAGAATAATTTATTTAGATATCAAAATGATTGCACACGTCATGTGACATTAATACGAAACTTTGGAAATAGTTGTTTGGGTGTTTGTATGATCATCCACATCATCTAATACTAATATCGTTTTCTGAAAAATTAAAAAAATATATTGTCTCCAAATAAAATCTACAAAAATAGTCAATAGTATTGGTGAATGGTTAACATTGTCTCCGCTAAATGTATGACTCGTCAAGAGTATCATGAACAGTCGCTCACACTATCTTGAACTCAAAAAATACAAGAAAAAGGTTATTTAGACATCAATTTTAGCTACCAATTAAAATGTTTGCTAATTGTAACCAAAATAACCATCGAATTAGGTTTTGATTGCTAAATAACTACAAAATAAAAGTAATGATTGAATTTAGTTACTAATTAACTCAAGATAATTAAAACATGACAAGAACATATAAACTATAAAACACCTAAAAACAAAGTGATTTAGTCTATTCAACTTAACAAAAACTCAAGAACAACACATAAAACTCATGGTACAACAAGAACAATCCTATATGATATTGTTTTGGATGGTTCAAGATAGAACAACAAGTTTAAACTGATTAAACTTAATTAAAAACATATTAAATGATGAAAACAATCAAAACATGCAAGGAGAACATGTATACAACATGGTTTGTAAAAGAAAATTAGAAGAAACACTTATCCCTTGAAGATCAAAGCTCTGGATACCAAATGATGTAATTTTTATGTAGAAACTCATGCGACAAGTGCTTGTGTTCTTCCTTTGATGTTTATATTTGATTTCCATGGAAGAGTGCATCAGAATTCGATTCATGTTGCAAATTTGGACGTGATTGAGATGGAATTTGGAGTGAAATTAGTACGAGGATAGACTAACGCCCTTAGGAGAAAGCAAGAGAAGAGTTGTAAAGAAGACTACTCTTAAGAGAACTCATGAACAAGTAGATTAGAGGAATTTGGGTCCCTATTTATAGAGTTTCGAGATGTCTAATCCACCGACGGCACCGCTCTTCCACCTTACGCCATTCGCCATATTTTGAAATCGCTAGCGGAGCTTACCCGTTACTCTTCGATCCCCATTGTCGCCGCTAGTAATCTCATTTAGGGGGATCCATTTTGAAAATTAGTCTATGTGATAGAAGCCTCATAACTAGATGAGATTTTCCTAGTTGATGTTGTTTTGCGTTACTGAGTTTCTTATGTCATGTTTATGTTATTTTTAAAGTGATTTGATTTTCTTGTAGTGATTATCATGTTTATGTTATTTTTAAAGTGATTTGATTTTATTGAAGTGATTATGATTCTTTTATATGGGTTTCCTACTATGGTTTGGTTTTGATTGAGGACATTACCTTTGTTTTTGTTTTTAGCTTGTTAATTGCTTGTTGATGGAATTCATGAAACTATTGTACGTTTAAAGGTGTTTAAGTTTATTTATGTTATGGCATAGTGAATTGTGAATAAGCACATATTGTTTGAATTCCTTTTAAAGAGGAACAAAAGAACTGGGCTCATTCTGCTGGTTTGCTTTCAACACCCTTCATTCATAAATGCAAGCTCAGGTCCATTCACCTGGTCCAACGCCTAGCTTTTCAACACCCCTTCTTTCATGAAAGCACCTCCTTTAAAAAAAGTGGAAAAAAGTTTAAAGGCCAAGCATTGGCTATTCACACCACTGTTTTTACTTTTCACCATCCATCGTTTGTCAAAAATAAGTGGGTTTATTTTACTAACCCACCATGTTTGTTTTTTACACTCCCTTCTTTTACTAGTTTTTAAAATAATAAAACGTGGGCTTATGCATTTGACCCAATATTGCTATTAATTGTTTTATATTTTTAAATACACCACCACCATGACCATTTGTTATTGTTTCACAATAATTAAGTAAGTTTCTTGTATTTCACAAATAAATTTTAAATACTTGTATGGTTGTATGTGTCATATGGTATTTAATTTTAAGATTTAAAATGTTTTAATATGATAAATAATATGTTTAGAATAATTTATTTAGATATCAAAATGATTGCACGCGTCATGCGACATTAATACAAAACTTTGGAAATAGTTGTTTGGGTTTTTGTATGATCATCCACATCATCTAATACTAATATCGTTTTCTAAAAAATTAAAAAAAATATATTGTCTCCAAATAAAATCTACAAAAATAATCAATAGTATTGGTGAATGGTTAACATTGTCTCCGCTAAATGTATGACTCGTCAAGAGTATCATGAACAGTCGCTCGCACTATCTTGAACTCAAAACACTACAAGAAAAAGGTTATTTGGACACCAATTTTAGCTACCAATTAAAATATTTGCTAATTGTGACCAAAATAACCATCGAATTAGGTTTTGATTGCTAAATAACTACAAAATAAAAGTAATGATTGAATTTAGTTACCAATTAACTCAAGATAATTGGTATCTAACATCAGCTACCAAGGTCTTAGTCATTGATACCATTATATTCTAGATCGGTATCTAATTAATACAAAACATATGAATTTTGTTCACAGTAAACTTTTCAATCCAATGCAATTTTGAAACAATTCTAGGAAATGAGATATATAAGAGGCCAACGAATTTGAACAACACAACAAGGCACAATGGAAACCTAACTCTAAGAAACTTGATAATGATCTAATTAATAACATGTCAAGGAACTCAAGAACAAAAAAAGAAAAGCACAAAAAGATCAACACAAATTTAGTTTACAAAAGGCATTTCATCAAACATCTACTAAACATGAATTAGGCATTTTCTCAAACAACTTCTATTCTTGTTTCTACTTTGGAATTTTAGGACAATTCAAGGAAGTACATGATTTATAACATGGCAAGAACATATTATAAACTATAAAATACATAAAAACAAAATGATTTAGTTGTTTGAAATTATAAAAATGGTAGAACAACATATAACACTCACGGTATAGCAAGAACAAACCTATATGATGTTGTTTTGTTTGAGAACAATAATTTTAAACCGATTAAATTCAATTACAAACATGTTAAATAGTGAAAAGAATCAAGACATTCAAGGAGAACATGTAGAGAAAATGGTTTGAAGAAGAAATTTGGAATAAGCACTTATCTCTTGAAGACCAAAGCTCTGGATACCAAATGATGCAATTCCTATGCAAAAAATGCATGCGCCAAGTGCTTGTGTTCTTCCTTTGATGTTGATTTCTGATTTTCATAGAGGAATGCAGTGGAATTGGATTGATGTTGCAGTGTTTGGACGTGATTGAGATGGATTTTAGAGTGAAATTAGTTTGAGGTTAGGCCAGCACACTTAGGAGGAAGCAAGAGAAGAGTCTTGGAGAAGACTACTCTTAAGAGAACTAAAAAACAAGTAGATTGGTTGAATTTGGCTAGCAATTCAATACTAATTAATAAGTTGAAAATTCATGTACATAAGGTTCCCATTTATAGAGTTTTGGGACGTCTTCACTTCCAATACCCTAACCCTAAGTCTCTCCAGTGATAGAATGTCAAGCTAGGATTAGAGGGAATCCTCTCAAACATAGCAAGACAGGTAGCAAGTGGCATGGGAAGCATTCATGAGCACAACACATAAGCCCTAACTCTAGCTTGCATGGCAAGCTAGGTTTTAACCCTATGTGTCTCACTCTCACTCTTAGGATTAGGGTTTTGACCCAAATACGAGACCCAAAATTTTAAGACATCATATTGTACTCTTTAATCCAAATACAAGATCCAAAATTTAAATTCCTATACTACTTTAACACAAAATATAAGGTTCAAATGATTTCTATACTACTTTATACATTTTGTACAAAGAAGGAAGATTTTTAATAAATCACTTTCTAAAAAAAATAAAAATATTCTTCCTTTCTTATCATTTTGTTATACTCGTTTTGACTGACCCAACATGTGATCTGAGACCATCCTTCATTAATAATAGGGACAACAACAACATTATGTAATATGGAGGTATTTAATCTTTTTGTTGTTAATGTCAAGATGCAGATAATAATTAAGGGTAAAGAAAGTAAAAGCCTCCACTCTATTGTAACGGATGTGGTGTCTAATCTAAGGCAAAAACTTTCTACACCCCATCAATTGTGACTCCCACCCATCACAAACACAAAAGTATAGAATTTACCTTCAGTATTAACTTCTGGGAAATACTTTCTACAATATTTTCTGGAAAGTATTTTTCAGAACATAAATTTATGTTCCAAAAAATATTTTCTGGAAATAATTTTGGAGTCTTTTCTGAAATACAAATTTTATATTTTGGAAAAGATTTTGTAAAAATATATTTTGAAAAGCATTTTTTGAAATATAAAATTTCTATTTTGGAAAAAGTTTTTTGAAATATATTTCCGGAAAGTGTTTTTCGAAACTTATTTTTGTTTATAGGGTATTTTTGAAATTTTTAGAAACTGATGTGGTGCAGGTCAAAAGTGATGGGTATTTCAATTTTGGAAAAAGCTTTTCAGAATATATTTTCGGAAAGTATTTTTCGAAACTTATTTTTGTTTATGAGGTATTTTTAGAATTTTTAGAAAGTGATGTGGTGCAGGTCAAAAGTGATGGAGTGCAGGAAGTTTTTGCCTCAATCCAAGGACGAATAAGCCTTGCCAATAACAAAAATGAAATTAATACTTTGACACAAGTGTATTAATGTCCTATTTGAGTTTGAAGATGAAAATAGACAAAAGAAAAAAAAAAGTTGAGACAAATAAAAAAGTAAATTAAATATTCAGTTGTTTAGCAAAAATAAAAATAAATGAAAAAAAGATGAAGATATTTTGAAAGTTGTAAAAATTTGATAAAACGATATTAATGAAAAATAAGAAGAAAGATCATTCGATATATGAAAAGTAGTTCGTTCTATTTTTTTTAATTATTTATTTACTAAACTCATAATATTAACTCTCAAATTTTATATCTTCTCCTTCTACCTACTAAATAGTTTACTTAGGATTGTAGTGAATGCATGCATTTCAAACGAGAAAAACATGTAATGGGAAGCCTAAAGGAAATCTCCTTATCACACTTTGTTTGACGAGAATATTATCACACTTGTTGTTTGACGAGAGCCTGTGCCAAGGGAGGAAAATTCTCTTTTTTTTTTTTGTCCTTTGTGTGCCAATATTTGTTGTCTTGTTAACTACGTACGCCAGTCTCCCGTACCATGTTAAACTATTGACTACAGTATTCTGTGTGACGAGAAGACACTCCAACAATATTTGCCTGATGTGTGTTCAATTAACGTCATTATTAAATTACAATAGAACACAAATGTTATTTAGTGATTCACATGTAATGAAATGGGATGACTTATTCTTCTGCTTTCATGTTCATTTTGGAGAATTCTTTATATATATGTATATAAAATAAAAAAATGCTTTAGTGAAAACAAAAAATATAAGAGAAGAAGAAAATTCTGTTTTTAGAACTATTTTAACCCAAGTATAAGTCTGTTTGTTTTTCTTCTCCATTAGTTTTGGATTAATTGATTTGGTTTTGCTTTATTTCTCTTTGAGAACACACTTGAGAAGAATTGATCATTGGACTCCAACTATAGGCTTTAAGTGTTAAAACTTTATATAGAGTACATTTTAATGTTGTGTTTAAATTTGGAATACAAAAGTACATCAACATTAATTGTAATTATTGTTGACCGAATTATATTCATTATGGACGAGTTATATGTGAAGAAAAAAAAAGGATTACAATATTTTTTTTTGTGCTCCATATTAAATTAAGTTAATTTTTTGTCCATAAAAAAGAATGTAAAGAAAAAAAAAAGGAAAAAGTGTTATGATTCATTAATTCATGCTTGTACACAATATTGGTTATTTGATCCTTTGGTTGACAAATTAATTCCATCATTGTGATGTTGGATCTATTTTTCATTATTACTTTTGATTAGAAATTTTACCACTACTTACTTGAGTAGTTTTGTTGGTGTTTTTACACTCATTGTTTTGGAATACTTAATCCTTGGCATCATTCTTAGTTTTATCTTACATTTGTTACTCCTTTGACATGACTATTAATTTTCTTCGGTGTTTTTCTCCTTATCAAGACTCCTAGTTTTATCTTACATTTTTTACTCCTTTGACATCTCTATTATTACTTCTACGAAAGTCTTACATTGTTAGAAGCCCTGAAGCCATTATAACGTAATGGTGCTTCTGTGTTTTATTGTAAAATTGAAATAAATTTATAAAAGGGAAGACACAGATGAAAGAGATAGAATGACATCAAGAATATGCAAAAACGGAAACTAACTGTAACTTATGACTAAAATTGCTTTGCGACGGGCAAGGAAATACAAAAAGAAACCACACATAGACGAAGAAATGAATAAAAACGAAGGAGAAACTAAACGAAAACAATTTGTTATTTTTTAATGGGAATTGCCTTGAGAGGCTTGACTTTGTGTAAAGTAATGCTGAATTTTTCAGCCATGTCCATGTCTTGTGATTTTTCCCCATCTGCTAGCTTCCAATCAAAATGGTATAGAAGTGAGGCCAACATGGTATGCACCATTCTATGAGCTAGTGGAACACCTGGGCACATTCTTCTACCAGACCCAAAAGGAATGAAACCGTAATCATCTCCTCTGAAATCCTTTTCATTCTCTAAAAATCTTTCAGGCAAAAATGAATTTGGGTCCGTCCAAAAATCTGAGTCTCGCCCCATGCTCCATAGATTGACAAGAACTTGAGCATCTTTGGGTACATGGAAGCCACATATATCTACATCAGCCACTGATTTGTGGACTACTATTGGGCCTGTTGGGTGCAATCTAAGGGTTTCTTTCACAACGGCTTGTAGGTAAGTGAGCTTCGATATATTTGAATCTTCAGGTTCCAACCCACTTTCACCAAAAACTTGTTCGAGTTGCCTTTTAGTTTTTGATAGTTTTTGGGGATTGTGTAGCAACTCTGCCATCACCCACTCTATTGTGGCGGATGTTGTGTCCAATCCAGCCACGAATAAGTCCTGTACAAAATAGTGTTATAATAACAACAGTAAAGTTAATACTTTGACAACTAATATTGTCCTATTTGAGTTTAAGGAAATTACGCAGAAGAAGAAAAATTGTGAAAAGAAATAAAAATAAAATTAAATATTCGCTTGTTTAACAAAATAAAAAAATGAAAAATAGATAAAAGATATTTTCAAAGTGACTATACTATTTCTGTGTGACTAAACAGACACTTCTAACAATTTCAACAATGGAAACCATAGACACTAAACAATTTATGGATGTGTGTTTAATAAACGTCATTATTAAATTACAATACAGCACAATGTTATTCAATGATTCCTAAATGAAAAAAAGAATGCGAAGTTTTTGAAAATTGAAAAATAATTTTAAATACGAATTTTCTTTCTTCTTAAATTTTAGAAATGGACTTGTTCTAATACGTTAAGAGTTAAGATCAGAAATAATTTATATATATATATATATATATATATATATATATATATATATATATATATATATATATATATATATCTTATTATCTTAATCTTTCAAAGTATTTTTTAAGTATAAAATTACGATAAAGTTCGAAGCTCCAAAATGGATCATATACGGTACTTGATTTTAACAACATTAGATTAACGAGATTGAAGATAGAACATCAACGTACACACCAAATTGAAAAACTGATTTCAAAGACTAATCCTTATTTTGTAACCCTTTATTAAGGACTTGTTTTAATACCTCTAACAGTTCCAAAGACTATATATATATATATATATATATATATATATATATATATATATATATATATATATATATAATTCAACAAACAAATATAAACGAAGAAAATTCTGCTTTTAGACCAAGTATTCAAGTTTGTATCCGCTGTATACGTTCTAGACTAACTGATTTATCTTTATGATAGTGAAAACGTGACTCGGATTCTATGGAGTAATAATTTACGTCATTTTAAATAATAAAAGTCATACTACAGTCTTATAAATATCCAACTTTGTACTGAGTTTGTACTGATTGTAATTTTTGTGTAAATAAATTATTGAAAAAAATTAAAATGTTTTTTAGTTTTCTTTTTACGATTTGAATTGTATATAATGACAAAAATTTATAGACTCAATTTAGAAAAATATAAGTTATTTTTATGAGTTTGAAACTTTTTAACTTACAAATATTTTTAATGGTTTTTTCCCTTTCAACTTCATGGAAAGTGTTTTTCTTATGTTAATTAAATGTATTACATCTAAAATAAAAGACATTAATTATCTTACAAATACTGTTCTTGAATAAATTTGTATACAAAATAAAATAAAGTTATGATTGTGATATTATAACTGTATAAATAGATTTATTCCTGAAACAATTTAATTTTTGAAGTTATCCAAGACATCCATACATGCAAAACCAACATTGAAAAACTAGTAATGTCGAAGTTTGAATTTGGTCGGTTTTTATACTCACCAGAAATAGATGTAACACATCATGGCGTGTTAATTCTGAATTTTCCCTTCGGGTGATATCAAGAAATGAGTCTAACACATCATTTCCACCAATAGAATCTGACCTTTGAATTCTTTCTTCAACAATACTATCAAAAACATCAAGTAACGTTCGGTAATAGCTTTTCATCCTTCGCCGTGCTCCCTGCGGATCAAGTCTCCGAAAAATAGGGTAATAGTCTGCAATATTAGGCTTCGAAGCTTCCGCGAGCACACTAGAAATAACACTCCTAAACTTTTGAGAAATACCAGACCTATAACAAGCCAAGTCAAGGGAAAAAAGGGTGTTTGATATTGCGTTAAGCACGGTAGTAAATGCAGTCTCACCAATATCAATAGCATGACCCTTTTGGCAATTTTGGTGCAAGTATTCAAGTAGGTCCTTCATCTTTCTTTGGCGTAGAGCTTGGGTAGAATCAAGTTGTTGAGTGGAGAATATTTTGGTGGCACAAACTTTTCTAAGGGTCTTCCATTTTGTTGAATAAGGCAGAAACACTACGGAAGATTCATCATGGGAAAGTGCTTGGACAGACTCGGGTATAAATCGACTAGCTAAAGCTAAGTCCTTTTTTTGAAGGGCTTCTTTGGCTATGTTTGGAGAGGAAATGACCACAGTGGTAATAGTGCCTATTTTAACAGTCATAATAGGCCCATATGTTTTGGAGAGTTTATGAAGTGCTTGGTGCAGTTTTGATGGCCAAAGTTGTAGTAAGTTTCCTATGATGGGATAACTGGGAGGACCAGGTGGTAGCTTGGGATATTTTGGGCTATTGCTACTAAAGCTAAAGAACAGGATATGGATGCATATGTATACAAAGGAAATGCATTGGATCAATGTCATGTTGTCCATGGCTTATGGCTGTTATTGTTGCTTGCATTGCAAAATTAAGAGGGGTTTTATAGGATAAAGTGGAGCTCCGCTCACGTTGTGGAATTATCTTGATGGGGTTGAAAAAAGCAATTTCCAAAGCTTTGTGGAAAACAAATGTATGTGGAAATTATGGTAATTTGGGTTGGGAGAAAAACTTTTGAATAATACTATCAGGTGCAGTCCACAAGCTTGTACTTATGGAAAACAAATGTTGAAATTATAATAATTTGGGTTGGGAGAAAAACTTGGATAATAGCCTCTATTCAATCCACAAATCTTAATAAAAGTGTTATATATTTTAATTTTGTATAACATGATATTGATTGTTGAACATCTCTAAAAGTATAGACAAGAATAAAGAATAAAGAGTAAATGTATTAAAAATTTGTGAATACTCGATACTGGTGCAACAAATCATGTTAGATGCACTACACAACACTTTTCCAATTTTTATAACATTAAACCTATATTTGTTCAACTTTATATGTAACTGCTAACTATTTTGGCACGGTAACTTTCTTTGATAATTTTTTCTTAACAAATGTTCTTTATATTTTAAATTTTGATTTTAATCTCATCTCTGCACACGTATGATATCATCTTTGAACTGTATTCTAATTTTTGTCTCATGAGTTTTGTTAGATACAAGATATCAAGTTACCAGGTCATAGAGGATGATTGGAAAGGCTGATTTACAGAATGGTCTTTACTTCTTGCAGGCTAGAAGTAACGGTTCTATTGTCAATGCTTCTAATTCTAGACATGTTAATAATTGTAATATTGATGTGTGACATAATAGACTTGGACACTCCTTTGATGGTGTCTCACAGTACATTTGTAGTAGATTTCCTTATATCTATTTTAATAAAAACAATGTTTGTGAATCATGTCATCTTCTTAAGTAATGTCTCACAGTACATTTGTAGTAGATTTCTTTGTATCTATTTTAATAAAAACAATGTTTGTGAATCATGTCATCTTGTTAAATAATGTAGGCTTCCTTTTACTAATAGCAACCATGTTTCTGAACATATTTTTGACCTTATTCACATTGAACCTATTAATGTTCCTTCTATACATAGTCATAGGTTCTTCCTTAACATTGTAGATGATTTTAGTAGATATACTTAAATGCACTTAGTGCAATACAAAGATGAAGCTACCACTACAAGAAAATTATTAAATAGTAGCTAATTTAGAAATAAAAAATAATTAATTACTATATTAACTAATTTAGAAACCAAAAAAATCATTATAAAAATAATAACTAATTTAGAAACTAAAAATAATTAATTACTATATCAACTAATTTAGAAACCAAAAATAAATCACTATAAAAAAATTATTAAATAATAACTAAATTAGAAACCAAAAATAATTAGTTACTATATTAACTAATTTAGAAACCAAAAATAATTACTATAATAATAATAACTAATTTAAAAACTAAAAATAATTAGTTATTATATCAACTAATTTAGAAAAAAAAAACACTATAAAAAATTATTAGATTTATTCCAGAAACAATTTAATTTTTGAAGTTATCCAACACATCCATACATGCAAAAACCACCATTGAAAAACTAGTGTGGAAGTTTGAATTTGGTCGGTTCCGGAAACAGATGTAACACATCATGACGTGTTAATTCTGAATTTTCCCTTCGGGTGATACCAAGAAATGAGTCTAACACATCATTTCCACCAATGGAATCTGATCTTCGAATTCTTTCTTCAACAATACTATCAAAAACATCAAGTAACGTTCGGCAATAGCTTTTCATCCTTCGCCGTGCTCCCTGCGGATCAAGTCTCCGAAAAATAGGGTAATAGTCTGCAATATTAGGCTTCGAAGCTTCCGCGAGCACACTAGAAATAACACTCCTAAACTTTTGAGAAATACCAGACCTATAACAAGCCATGTCAAGGGAAAAAAGGGTGTTTGATATTGCGTTAAGCACGGTAGTAAATGCAGTCTCACCAATATCAATAGCATGACCCTTTTGGCAATTTTGGTGCAAGTAATCAAGTAGGTCCTTCATCTTTCTTGGCGTAGAGCTTGGGTAGAATCAAGTTGTTGAGTGGAGAATATTTTGGTGGCACAAACTTTTCTAAGGGTCTTCCATTTTGTTGACACAAACTTTTCTACGGGTCTTCCATTTTGTTGACACAGGCCGAAACACTACGGAAGATTCATCATGGGAAAGTGCTTGGACAGACTCAGGTATAAAGAAACCGAAACTCAATCAATTGAAATTCTTTAAAGAAAACCAAATTCCAAGATTTTAATCAATTGAGGAGCGACAACAATTAGAGGAAATCTCCAAACTTGAGCCAGAAACAGAATTCAATTAATTATTCAAGTGAATCAATCAATTGAAAAAAACACAAAACTACAACACTAGAGAATAACAATTGATTGAGGCCTAAAAATAATGTTTATTTTTCAGAATTGAAAAATGTCAGAAAACAAATTTGGAATTGCAGAAACACAGTCTAGTGAATTATGCAATTCCAGAAAAATCAATTAGTTAAAACCTGAAATCAATTAATTGAAAATCTAATAGTTTTCACAAAACTTTGCAGAAACAGTGTGCGGATCAAGATTTATACTGGTTCACCCTTTCTTAAGGGCTATGTCCAGTCTCTTTGCTAACAAGAAAAAAAATTCACTCAAAGATCACCTAAATCAATCCAATTCAATACAATTGTAGTTGAACCAGTAAGAACCTACTACACACTACAGTACACAATCCCTCACCCCACACAAGTTGTAGAACAGTTCAGAACCCTAGTCCACAATACAAATTGCACACCCTATGCGATTTGAAACACAACCACACAATTACAAACCACAAAATCTATGCAATTTGTAACCAAAATCACTCAAAATACAAGAGAAAACGAAACCTGAATTGCTTCTGCACAGAAATAGAGTATAAACTGATATCAAGATAGAGCAAAAGACTTAGCTTTGGTGTAGAACCATGGATGCACGAAAATCACTCAAAGAGAAGCTCCAAGATTCAAGTTCTTGTGTTTTTCTTGATGTAAAACAATGTCTCAATGTCTTTTAATGTGTCTCTAAGTATTAGCACGTTTTTCTCACTATGTAATTTGCAAATGATCATGATCACTTTCATACTAAGTGAAACTGTTAAAACAATAAAAAGTTAACCGATTGATTTTTGGATTCAATCGATTGATTTTTCAGAAAAATAGAAAAATCAGCAAGTTGATTTTCGAAAACAGTTAATTGATTTTCCTCTCAAAAAGAAAAACTATTAATTCTTCACTTAAATCTATTTAATTATTCATTAAACAAAGTGAATTCTTAGAGTTATTTTTAAGTGGAATATCATGCAACTCATGATTTTGAATCAAAACCACACTCACACACATAGAACTTAATAAGTTTTATATCAAAATCTAAGAGAACTCCCATCAAGGTCCATGATGGCTTAATCAAATCACTAGCAAGCTTTGATCCAAGTTGACTTCATGAAATCACTTAGCAACCCATGGTGCTAACATCTAAACCTTAAATCTATCTTGGAAAATGCAAATGCTCATTTTAATTGATCCAACAAGTCATATGTTCTAGGGAGAGGATATTTATTCTTATAGTAAACTTATTTGACTGGTGATAATTTATACATAACCTATAACTTCCATCTTTCCTTTTGATAACAAAATTAGAGCTCCGCAGGGTGATACACTACGACGACTAAATTGCTTTTCAGGTTGTTCCTCTAATTGTCTCTTTAATTAAGCTAATTCAGAAGGTGACATCCTATATGGGACATATAAATCAATCCAGGTATCAAATATATGGAGAGTTTAATATCTCTATTGAGTTGAAAATGAGAAATATCTTTGGGTAAAACTTTTAGGAAAATCTCGAACAACTACTATGTTTTTCAAGTCAATTACCTCTTTTGATTCAAAAGAAGACAATAACAAGTAACACTAAATTTCAAGTAACTATAAAGAGACGTTGACTATGACAGTAAATGGGGAAGATGAAGGACAAAGATCAAGCAAATAATGGAGAAGAACTAACAAGATGACAGATGCACCTCTTGAAGAAGAAGGAAAAACTAAAACCCTTGAAGTGCATAGGAGAAAAGTGAAACAATAGAAAGAAATGGCATTTTTGGTGAAAATATGAGAGCTTGTAACGGAAGCTCTAGGGCCCCAATAAGAAAGCGCCAACTATCAAGAAAATTTGACTAATGTTACGTCTAATAGACTTACAGAGACGTGTGTAAGCGCAAGAAATTTGAAGGTAAAAATCTCATAAACCCTTAAAGCCTTTTTGCTTATGCGACTCAAGGCTGGGGGCTTGTGTCTCACCCTAGGTCGAGGGGTGTATTTTTGGCCCAAAATGTGGTTATAGGGGGTGTAAAAAGTAACTCTCATTTGATCTGAAAATTGGGATAACGTATACCTGTGAGAACAACGATCCAGTTCAGTGGCCCAATTCGTGATAAAAAAGATAGATGATCTTAAATAAGAAAACCCAAATAAACTAATGCTTTCTCCTAACCAACATTTGACTATAACGTTTATGTTAAATAATAAATCATTAATATTTGATTCTAGATTATCAAATGAAACTAAATTCCTTAAAATCTAATATCAAAATACGATACTAGAAGAGTATAAATATAGGGGATTGGAAAGAGAGAATGGCATCTTCTATTTAGGCTAGCTAAGAGCTATCAAACTCTTAGCAACTAGAATAAATATTATTATTATTATTAATGTTGATATTATTATTAATAGTATTAATAATATTATTATTATTAATTTTATTATTATTATCAATATTATTATAATTAATATTAATATTATTATTAATGTTAATATTATTATTGTTAATTATAAAAATCATAATCATAATAATAATCATAACAATCATAATAAGAATACTAATAATCATATTACGACAATCAAGTTGATCTACTCTATTAGTAAGGTAAGTTTGATATGTATATATGTGAGTTGGGTTCGATGTTCCTAAAGCTTGATACGAGTGTCTAAGCTCGTTTCTTTTAGAAAATGTTTTTAAAGAGCAAAAAATGAAACTACTTTATTTTGCAATGACTATTGAAATGATTTGATTATGGTTCAAATATGTGTAGATGATATTATATTTGGTAGTACTAATGAACTTCTTTGTAAATATTTCTCTAGCCTTATGCAGAAAGAATTTGAGATGAGCATGATGAAGGAACTCAAATTCTTCCTTGGTCTCAAAATCAAACCACTGGATGGTCAAACTTTCATCCATCAAACAAAGTATGTTAAAGAATTGTTAAAGACATTAAAGCTAAATGAAGTGAAGACTATGACTACCCCAATGCATCCTACAACATCTCTTGGTTTGCAAAAAGAGACTAATTCAGTGGATATCAATAGATATAGACAAATGATAGCATCTTTGTTGTACCTTACAACATTTAGACCAAACGTCATGTTTAGCGTCTGCTTATGTGCAATATTTTAGGTTGCCAAAAGGAAGTTCACCTTTCAACCATAAAAAGAATTCTAAGATATTTAAAAGGTACTATAAATCTTAGGTCTTTCTTATGAACGAAGACAAAATTTCAATTGCAAGGATATAATGATGTTGACTACGTGAGATAAGGTAGAGCAAAAGGGTACCAATGGAGCCTGTCACTTCATAAGAAGTACCCTAATTTCATGAATAAGTAAGAAGAAATGCATGATTGCTTTGTCCACAGTAGAAGTTCAGTTTAGTATATTTCAGCTACGCAATGTTATTCCCAATTGCTTTGGATAAGAAATCAACTTGCTAACTATGGCATTCTTGAAATTAATATTCCTATTTTTTTGTAATAATAGTGCTAGTATAAATTTGTTTAAAATTCCTAATTGGCATTGTGAAGTAAAGCATTTTGAGATTAAACATCATTTCACAACCGATCATGTCCATAAAGAAACTATTGATTTGCAATTTGTCTCAATAGATGATTAATTAATATATATTTTCAGAAAATCCCTTGTTGAAAAACATTTTAATTATTTAATCCTTTATTGAAGAATGAGTGATAACAATTTCTTAAAGTTATTTTTTTTTCTTTAAAATCTTTTTCCATTGAATGATGTGCATAGTACATAATGATCCCTTTTAGTGCAGTAGGCGATGTGAATAAATATGTTCTAGTTTATTATGTTCATTTGAAAAATTCATTTGAATATAAATTATTTCCTTTCTTGGTTTAAAGCAAAATATGTTTTCTAAAAATTGATTTCAGTTTTAACAATATTTCACAATTTTAAGGGTGTATTTTGGAAATTTTTGGAATTGAAACTTCCAGCTGCATTTTCGTGTCCCTATTACTTGTTATAACACCTATGTCAAAATCAATGAATTCCCAAACCTTGATCGTCATCCTCACCCAACCTTAGAGTCCAAATTGATATTACCGAGTTTTTTTTTTTTTTAACCCTAGTTTCCTTATTTTCTTTCATCATAAACCTATGGCTTCTCCAAATCCTTTAAGTTTCAAGAAGTTTATTCCCTTCCAATTTGGTTGAATTAGTAAACTCCACTCCTTGTAATTATCATGTACCTACACCTTTAAAACATTGTCCAATATGAGAGTGTTATCATTGCTCAAGAAGTGTGTGATATAAATCAGAAATTGGATCACAAGTTTGTTGTGCTAAATCACAGTTCTATAGCTTCAACTATCTATGAACTCCCTTATTAAAGGATCTTTTTCAAAAGTCTCTGAACAGTAGAAGGCTTTGTATGAAGCATGACCTTCTACCTGACGTCCTATCTCTTCTAGCAATGATGTTTTCTACAATGAACCGTTTTCAATGATGACAAAAATAGGGAGACACAACTTTGAAAGTTGCGATACACGATGTTCAAGATGCTTTTTCTTTTGTGGTTAACAAGTTTTAGATAGATTTTGATTAGTTTTTTTGGTTATTGCTGTTTTAAGAGTTTCTCCTTTTGTTTTTGAGAATTATTTTTTGCAGTTTTGGTTTGTCCATTTTTTGGTGTTTTTTGGTTTGGGTTTTATGCAGAATTTCTTGCAAGTTTTGTTCTTTGAATTAAGTATTCTACGATTTGAGTGTGATGTTCGTTTTTTCTATCTAATAAAACCACAGTTATTTCCACTGCTTGCATATTTGATATTTATTACTCCTTTTATGGTTGTTGTTTATGGTTTTAAACTCGTAGTTTTTCTCAATATCAAAAAGGGGAGATTTTTAGACCAAGTGATTAATGAATCTGGTTTTTGTATACAAACTCTTCAGTTTTGGGTATTAGACAGTGAACCCTAGATTAAACAATCAACATTGGATTCGATGGTTAACTCTATTTTAGATGACCAACCTTGAACGAGACTGTGAATGCTGGATTAGGTGGTCAACAAGGCATTAGACAGTCAATGAAACATTAGATGGTCTAGTCTTTTATTTTGCATTGGACGATCTAGCCACTATGTTTAACTAGATAATGAAAACTGTTTTAGGTAGAGTTCAATAGGGGATGAATTGAACTTTCAAAATTTTTTGTAAATATTGTTTAAAATATTGAAAGGAAAAATGAATTCTCTCAACTGAAATGGTTTACTATGAGTTTAGTAACAACACAGCAGAAAAACAATCAATTGAAAAATGAAAACAATCAATTATATGTTCTTCAACAAAAATTCAACCAGAGATAGTAATCAATTGAGTTTGCAAAATAGTGAATTTAAATTTTTCATATTCTTGCAGGAAAAATTCAATCAATTGATTTCCTTAACAATTAGCTAAATTTTTTAGAAAATCAACAGCCGCACAAAATCAGTTGATTAAATCATAGAATTAACATATTGATTTTATCAAAATTATTGAATTGTGCAGAATGATCAAGAAATAATAAGTTGTCACAATCAACAACAATTCATGCAAATTAGATCAGTCGTAGTACAAAAATTGAGTGCAATACAGTTAAATAAAAAAAATAGTTAGTGCAGTACAGGAAAAATACTAAGTTAAATTGTAAAAATAGTTGATTGATTATTTGTTCAGAAATATAAATTATGCAAAAATTGGAACATGATTAAAGATCAAGGAAAGAGAGAGCAAAAATACAGGATTTTATATCGGTTCATTCTTCCTAAAAGCTACATCTAGTTCTCGCCAACAAGCAAAGAAATTTCACTCAAAATCACAATGTACAATCAATACATTCAAGAACCTTACTTGAATCTTGGAAAATCACACAAATCAGTGTGCAACACCCTACTGCACTTCTACAAATATAAACCCTATACAAGTGTCGACCTAACACACCTTACAATAAAGAAAATTGAATAGTAAACACTCCTGCAACCACAACAACACTGATCAGATGAAAATAAAGGATTGCAATGGACTTCCTTGAATTGAAAACTAGTAGAAAATAATACAACGCAGTCACAGTTTAGGGAATGGGCTCCAAGATTCACTTTCTTGGTTCCTCTTTATTAAAAATACACTTATTTCTCAAAGTTTGCTATCAATTTTCATTTTACAATGTTCTCAATATGTTTCTCTTACACTATATTTTAATTGTGTTTAAAACAATTGTAAAAACTAGTTAACAAAATTAATCAATTGAAAACCTTCTTAAATCGATTGATTTTGCTAACAGGAATTTCAACTAAATTTGGAAATAATGTCGTAGTCGTCTAGCTGTTACTATTACTGCCAATGTTGCTTTCTCTATTTTTTGATACCTCTGTTATGGCCCTTGTAGCACTTTGCCAACGAAGTAGATTGTTTTCTGTGAATCCTCAATTTCCTACACGAGTGTCGTGCTGATGGTGTTCTCGGTCACCACGAGATATGTGGATGTCGTGGCACGAGTCTACTTAACACTCGTGGATTCGAGAGGTATTTCTTTAATTTGAGAAATACCTCTTGATAGTTTTCTGTCCATAGGAAGCGTTCACTCTTTCGGAGGCACTGGAAGTATGAGAACCCTCGATCTCCTCCCTTTGAAAGAAATCACGACAGTGCTGCCATTCTCCCAGTTAGGTGTTGTACTTTCTTTACATTAACCGGAATCCTCATATTGATGATGGCTGATCATTTATCCGGATTTGCTTCGATCCCTCTTTTGGTTAAGTGGAATCTGAGAAATCTTCCTGCCTTTACTCCAAAAACATATTTTTCAAGATTAAGTTTGAGGTGATACTTATTGATTGTCTTGAAGAACTGTTCCAGATCTGCATGATACTTTTCGAACTCACGAGAGGTCACCACCATGTCATCCACATATGCCTGCACGATCCTTCCTGTTAAGGGCTCCAAGATTTTATCCATGAGCCTTTGATAGGTGGCATCAACATTCTTAAGGAAGAATGACATTACTTTGTAGTAGCAATTGGTTGTTTCGGTCATGAATGCGGTTTTGTCCTCGTCGATGGGGTGCATTTGGATTTGGTTGTATCCTAAAAATGCATCCATAAAGTTAAGCATGGAGCATCTTGATGCACTGTATACCAATATGTTTATACTCGACAAGGGGTAAGAGTCTTTAAGGCAACCATTGTTTAAGTCGGTAAAGTCGACACACATTCTCCATATTAGCCAACCATTTCGGGTATTATATTTCCACCTTGATAAGCTTCTGGGCTTCCTCTCATATCGCATCCCTCTTTTCTTCACTTACCTTTCTCTTTCTCTATTTGATCGATTTAGCATTCGGATTCAATGTCAAATTGTGGCATGGGAAATTTGGATGAATGCCTAGCATGTTAGACCACATCCACGCTAAGGCATCGATGTACTTTTGCAAGACCAAAAGTAAATCCTCTTTCTACCTTTCACTTAATTTCGCTCCGATTCTCAACGTCCTTCCCTCTGGTAGTTGCACTTCTTTGACTCCCCCAACAGGCTTTGAGTCGTGCTTCTTGTATGATGGCTCGGCCTTAGTTTCCCAACTGTTGATTTCCATCATTGAGGGGAGGGCGTATGACCCTCTCCGATTGCGTAGGTTATTTTCTTAACACTTTCGGGCCACCTTCTGATCCACTTTCATGGTGACTACTCTTCCCTCTGTCATGGGGAACTTCATTTTCATGTGTGATGTTGACAAAACCGTCCTCAATCGGTTTAAGCTTGGTCATCCTAGAAGTAAATTATAACAGGAGGAAGCATTTACTACCATGTACTTTACCATGATAGTTCGAGCTAGAGTTTCGTCAGTAAATGTTGTCCTTAGCTCCACCCATCCTCTAACTTCCACATGCTCGCCTGAAAATCCTACCAAATCTCCATCATACCTTTGTAACTATTTTCTTGGTAACTGCAGTCCTACAAAGTTATCCCAAAACATGACATTGTAAAGCTGCCTTGGTCAATTAAAACTTGGTGAATGTTCCGCCCCATCAAAACTACCGAGAATGTTATATCAGCCACTCCCGTTAGTGGTGGTTCCTTTACCACTATAAGTATTGCTCGAGAGTATCTTTTCCTTGCCTAGTTTGTCACTCCTCCACCTGCAAAACCTTCGATGATGGTGTTGAGACCTCCCATGGTGGGTCTTTCATGTTGTTCCTCTGTTGGGTTGTCTTGTGCTACACCCCTTTAGACTCTTTGAGATGGTTGTAAGTATTCGTTCAAGCCTCTGTCTTGAGCTGATTTCGACAACTGTGTAGTAAGGGTGTATCAATTATTGGTGTCGTGCCCCTTTGCTCGATAGAAGTCACACCATGCATTGGTGTGATAACCAAGTATCCTATTGGTGGGAACAGGGAATCTCAGCCTGGTGGTCACCTGCGGATCCTTTAGAATCTTCTTCTTTGATATGGCGAAGTTGGGACAAATAGTCCTCATTCTTCCAGCAAATGGAACTTCCCCCTGCTACGTCTTGAGGACCTATATGGTATGCAGCGACACTCATCTCTTAGAAATGCCAGACGGGCTATATCTCGTCTCAGCATGTCCCCTTGGTGATGAGATTTGACAAGCGGGCGTCATTGTTCAACTCTCTTTTGCTTCATCACTTCTTTCGCCTCTATGTGGGTGGTTACTCTTCGGCACAATTCTGTAATGGTTTCGGCATTGTCTTGGAGTAGAGACTTGCTTTAATAAACATCTCCTCATTCAAAGAATCTATCATAACCATAATTTCAGAAAATCGGTTAAGATGGCCACGAAGCGGTCCTCCCTTCTGTTGACGTATATCGAACAGATCTACCAACTTTGGGGATTTGACCTGATTGCGAATTGTTGGAGGAACAGTTGGGTGAAAGTCTGGAATGAGTTTATTGTGCCATATGGGATCCTGCTAAACCATTGTAATGTTGTTCCCGTGAGGGTGCCTACAAACATTTTGCAGGGGATGACATCAAAACCTTCAAAAATTAGCATTTGGGCCCCAAAAGCCTTAAGGTGTGCCTCGAGATCCCCTATCTCGAATAAGAAGCCATCTTTGGGACCATGAAATGTGGTGGCACTTGCTCCGTCATGATTTTCTGTGTGAAAGGTTGGTGATCATCAATCACTTGAGATGCCCGCAAGGGTCCCTAATTTGGATTGACTGGTTGTTCCCTAAGTATTTGTTGTAGCTCTTCATTAGCTTTATGCAATTCTACATAAGCTTTTAAAGCTTCCTCAATCTAATGCCATGCCTTGTCAACTTCTTCTCTCAGCCGCTCTAGCTTAGTGTGAGCTTCTTCCTTTTTTCTCTCCCGTCTTTCGATTGCTTTCTAAATTCTTTATTACTTTGTTGCAACACCGTCATAGTCTCCAAGATTTCCTGAAAGGTTGGTGTATCCCTATTCCTCCCATTGGGTGTAGGTTGTCTATTTTTTCTCATTTTCGGAGGGTTTCTTTCAAAGGTGTCCCGCTCAAGGTTTCTCTTTTAGGGTGGGAGTAGGAAAATTTTACCTACCCCATGGTGGGCGCCAATTTACTCTAGCCACTAAGATTTTTTATCGCTCTTGACTAGCCCAAGTAAAAGTTATTTTTCTACCACTCCAGTGCCTTGTATTTATATCTTTTCATCGATATATTTCAATATCAAATTTAAACCCAATGTTAAATCTTAACAATCCAACAGAAACGTCCATAATTGAGTATCAATTGTAGAGAGCATCATTTTATTTGAGCTTTTTTATCTGACTCCTGGTAAATGTACTGGACCTCTGAATTGGGCCGTGACCAAATTCATGATAGACGTATATTCGTTCAACTTTCATATTATAAATAGACTATTTCCCATAACTTGAAATCTTACTTTGAGCCCATAATTCTCCGGTGACTCATACGGGACAAAAACATATTTAAACCTTAATTTGTTATTATTATTATTAACCATTTAAACCAAATCTATATATTGTAAAGTATTCTTTTCCATAACTGAATTTATAAGTATTTTTACCGATTAAAATAATTTATTACTTATTTTTTAAAGTCGTATGCATGCGACGTCATGAAGAAAATATCACTTGTTAAATTAATTTGATTTCAATCATCAAAAAATGTCATAATGAATTGAATTTGATGTTAACGCCTTTGTCGGGATACACACTAAAAGATAATAATGCTCTAAATTTTCTGATCCATTCCATAAGAAAGAAAAAACTGGCAGCTAATATTGCGCTCAAAAACTTCCAAATGACTTTATTAACAATGGGTCACGTCGACCTCAGCGAAATGGAAAATATACCGTTATATGCACACTGGCATGCACATTTTTCCATTTTGAATGGAATTTTGTAATTAAGAAACTATTAATAACTGTTTCGGAGTTTAAGTACAAAAGAGTAGAAATTAATAAAGTCAATAGTTACTGTTTGTTTAGTGGAAATTGAATTTTTCGTCGGTCAAAAAAAAGTAGAATTTATTAGTTACTTATGAAAACAGTGAAATTTCCATGAGGAAAGTGGAGTCCACTTCAAGGAAATATGAAAAGAGTGAAATTTCCATTTTTTTTAATTTATTATTTTTTTTTGAGTTTGTGGAGTTCTTAAGTTATGAGATATGATTGGAATGTTCAGGATGAGGTCCACGTGTACAAATTCTTCACCACTCGAGTTACTAAGAATTCTAAAGTTATAAAAATAATAAAAAAATTCACTAGATATTTCTTTGTGGTAGTAGTGTGTATTTATAAGATTTTGTTTATCTAAGAGTGAAGCTAGACAGGAGAGTCTACTTAATTTTATTTATTTTTTTTTTTTTTGAGTTTGTGGAGTTCTTAGTTATGAGATATGATTGGAATGTTCAGGATTAGGTCTACGTGAATTAAAAAAATCACTATATATTTCTTTTTAGTAGTAGTGTGTACTTATAAGATTTTGTTTATTTATTGAAGAGTGAATCTAGACCGAAAAAATTACACCTTTTGTTTTATTGATTTGATAGATTAGTAAAATTTGATTATAACTCCAATACACAACCAGGAGGTCATTGACTGACACTACAGAAAAATGTGTCATCCTCCTTAATGATCGGAATATACTTTTCCAATCTGCGTATTCCAAAGCGAATAACTATAAAAAGAATTTGGATAAGTAATTTGATAAGTAAATGGATGGTTGTACGAATAAAGTTTGAATGTTGATGAGCAATTTATTCATTTTTTATTTTGTTATTTTGACGTAATATTTATTATGTGCTAAGTATATTATGAAAAAAAAGTGTAATATTAAAGAAGAAAGTGTTAAATTGTGTATTAATAATTTTTTTAATTCTTTAAAATATTGACTCAGAGTATATGGTTAGATGCAATTTTGATTTGATAGATGAATTGTAAAATTTTTTCAAAAATTTAGTTTGGGAAAACCTTTCCTTTTCTAGTTAGATGAAGTTTTACAACATGCATCATTTAAGAATAAAAACGATTTATACACAATTTATACGATAACTTTTAGTACTAGTTTGTGTATAAAAATATATTAGGTCTAGTTCTTGACTAATTTAGTAAATTTTATTAAAAAGATTAATGATACGAAGATACAAATGAATATTATTTGAATTTTAGTCATTTTTATCTAAAATAATTTAAATATTATTTAAATAAAAAGTCACTTACGGATATTATTTTAATTTTAACCAGTGTTTAGAAAAAATTTATTGTTAACATTCACAAAGTTTTGCTTACAAGATAAAAAAAATCTTACCTGTTAGGTGAACACTTATCATTAAATCAAAAACTATAATCAATTATAAAATATAACTCTTTTTATTTATTTTTTAATAATTGTCTCACTAAAAATAAAATTCTTTGATTATGAATCAACGCATCTAGCCTACCGAACATTTATGCAGCCTGCAACCATCTTACACTTGCCAGAGGGTGGCTTCTTACATGATTCTTCCTTGTTGTGTTAGGGGTCCAACCAAAAACTATAACCAATTATAAAACACAACTCTTTTTATTTAATTTTTAATAATTGTCCCACTAAAAATAAAACTCTTTCATTATGAATCAACGCATCTAGCCTACCGAACATTTATGCAGCCTGCAACCATTTTACACTTGCCAGAGGGTGGCTTCTTACATGATTCTTCCTTGTTGTGTCAGGGGCGCTGTATCCATCATCCAAGGCAGGAGGGCTTCTAGAGGTTACGCAAAAGTTGCACACACGTTGTTCACCAAACAATAACCTCAAAGAACAATTAGATGTTTTGTTTTTGAAATATATTGAATTTGCTTTATATCAATTTTAGAAGTAATATTTGATAATATTTAATCATGTGCATATATGTGCAACTAAATCTTTTCCAAGACTTGGTTAAATATGTTTTTTCTCATGGCAAACTATAATTTTATTTTTATATTTTTAATAATTTTTTTAAAACCTTTTTCAAATAAATTTTCATTTTTTTTTTGTTTCTAAAACTTATATAAAACACTTTACATGAAAGTTCAAATCACTATCTTAATTGCTTTTAAGAAAAAATAAAATAAATGAAAAAATTATAAAGGATGAAAAGTTGAAGAAAAATTATTAATGACTAACCAAAAAGTTCAAAGATTTATTAGAGACTAAAAGTATATCTAAGTTATTGTTTTTTTTTTTCAAAAAAAAATATCTTCTATAAAATTGTTGTTGTAAAATTTGAATGAGTGACATTAGAAATTTAGTGATTAAAATATCATTAGCTATATAATCGTAAGAATAACAACCCTAAACAAATAAATTACTCTTTTCTTGTCATTGAGATGATCTGGCCAATTTAACATTTTTAACATATATCATTTGCTAAAATATATGAATATATTATACTGATACAAAAGTAATCTAATTCGATAAAAAAAATCATTTATTTAGATTTCTTTTATTAGCAACAAATAAATTAATTAAAATAAGCTGTGCGTTCTAGAAATGTAATATGCATGTTTTTGACTCCTATTTAATTTGCGTTAAACAAAAGATTGAGTAGAAGAATTTAAACTATCAAAACTTATATTCCAAGTATTTGTTGCATTTTACAAAGTTCAGAATTTTGATATAAGGTCCCACACCCTATTTGCAAGCATAATATTTTTAACCCTGTTATGAATGTAGACATCTTATCCCACGACTTTAATTCGAGATACTGCAAATCCTAAATTCTAAACTTATCATTACACCTCTTTTAACTAGATTCACTTTGTAGGTAAATTATCTAGAAGAAAACTCTCGAGCCTAAGTATTGTGCTTTTAGTACAGTCCATTAGCTCCATAGTGTTTTGAATACACCACTATTTTACCCCTCGATAGGATTTTGCAGCACAAGGTAAGTTGATCTAACAATAAGTTGGCCATCCCTTCTTTTCCACAAACTCTTTTATCATTACAGGTTATTTCCAAGGTTTGACTAGTCACTAACTTCATAAGTCGTTATTCCATTTTAGTTTCCGATGCCAATCTAGCACTTCTTCATGGTATCCTGCAGGCCCATATTCCTTCACGCCACTCACTCCATGCCACTCACTCTTGTCTTTTATGGTTTTATCTTTGGAGTTTGAAGTGACATCTAAGTCTTGGAAAGCAATTGGTTAATGGTTCATTACCAACCCATATATCCTCTAGAATTTTTTTTATTTTTACCTTACCCTCTAGAATTTTTTTATTTTTACCTTACCCTAATTTTCATTTTGTAGCGGTTACCTCACTGTCCTTTCCCACAACTTTTGCAACATCTCTCCACCACCATGATTCACTCTTGTCTCTCAAGTTCATTTTTATTTTCTCCTCTATACCATTCTTCGATTAAACAATCTCTTTCCACACTCCCATATCTTCTTCTCCTAATTTCAATGTCCGCTTTTCTAATAATGCAACATTAAACTTCTCTATATCCTTTATTCCCAACTCCCTTCTTCCTTTGGCCTACATAGATTCTCTCACCTAATTCAAGCTATCTTACTCACCTCCGATCCCCACCTCAAAATGTTTCTTTGTAATTTTATGATATCTTTACATATACTCTTTTGCGGCTTTAAAGATAAATAGATAATAAAGTGGTAAGACTGAAATGACAGATTTTATAAGACATGTTGTTCCAACTAAAATTAGCGTCCTCCCTCTCCACATGGATAACATTTTTTTAATTTTTTCTAACACTTTCTACCAAAACTATTTTTTTTTTCTAGGATTCTCTCCTACTTTCGACTCTAAATACTTAAAAGGAATTGACATATGATTACAATTTAATATGTAGCATAGTTATCCAAATATAACGGAATCTAACCTTGTCTTCTTAGCATTATTTTTGTGGAAATTAACCCTTAAACTCGACACCATTTCAAAACACCTCAAAATACTTTTTATTGCCAAAATGTTGTCAGCCTTAGCCTCACAAAAAAAGTAAGATATCGTCTACAATGTAATAAGTTTATCAAGACTTGATTATTCTCTGTCTTAACTCCTTAAAGTAGTTGTTTCTTTACTGTTGCTCTAACCAACCCAGCTAGGTCCTCCACCACTAGTAAAAACAAGAATGGTTCCATAGGATCCCTACACTACAAGAAAAAAGTTATTTAGTAATCAATTTTTAGCTATCAAATGGAATGTTTGTTAATTGTGATCAAAATAGTCACCAAATTAGATTTTGGTTGCAAAATAACTACAAAATAGATGTAATGATTGAATTTAGTGATCAATTAAGTTAAGATAATTGATATCTAACATTAGCTACCAAGGTTTTAGTGACCTATGCCATTAGATTTTAGATTAGTCTCTAACTTAATTAGATACCAATTTAGAATCTAATGGCATAGGTCACTAAAATCTTGGTAGCTAATGTTAGATACCAATTATCTTGACTTAATTGGTCACTAAATTCAATCATTACTTCTATTTTTTAATTATTTAGCAATCAAAATCTAATTTGGTGACTATTTTGGATACAACTAGCAACAATTTTATTGGATAGCTAAAAATTGGTCTCTAAATAGTTTTTTTCTTGTAGTGCTATGACCTCTTGTAAGTCTAATTTATTATGTAGGACTTCCATTGACCAATATAGATAATGAAGTTGACTCCAAATAAGCCCTTATCCATTTACTACAAAATCCCAGCCTACTCATCATGTAACTTCGAAATTACTACTTCATTGAATCATAGGCTCTCTCATAGTCGCTTTTTAATATATCTACCTTCTTTCTTTTCATTCTACACTCTTTTACAACCACGTTTGCTACTACAATATTTTCAAGGAGTCTCATTCCTTCAATAAATGTTGACTAAGAACTATCAATGATTTTGCACAACACTCTTTTCATCCTGTTAGCTAATACCTTTGAGATTGCCTTATAAACACAACCAATCAATGAGATGGGTCTAATACCTTTGAGATTGCCTTATAAACACAACCAATCAATGAGATGGGTCTGAAGTCATCTAATGAAATTGGGTTGTCTTTTATAGGTATTAATGTTATGAAATATGTATTGCAACCCCTAAGTATTTCACTGTATTTATGGAAGTGTTGTACAACTCTAACAAAGTCATGGTCCACAGTTTCCCATTAACAAATTGGAAATTAAATTCATTGGGCTTTTAACTCTTATCACTACGACATTGACTTACAACTTCCTTTATTTCCAAATTAGTTATTATGCTTGTTAGCCCATTATTATCCTCCTCTGTTACAGTAGGGATCACAAAATTACCCAGCTTCATGATACTAACTCCCTTTTCACAAAATTTCTCCCCAAAACATTCTTGCACCTGTTTCACCTTAATTGGTTGCTTACACTAATTACCCTGAATCTCAACCTTCTTTATCTAACTATTCATTCTCCTCACCCTAATGCTAGCATGATTTTTTTTTAATTAGTATGTCCCTATCCGATCCACACATATATCTCGCTTTCTGCACTAATATGGAATTCTCTTTGTTAGCTAGCACTTTTAATTGACTAAATAATTCCGTCCGCTCACTCCTCTTTCCTTCATCTAAGTTACTTACGTTGTTCAAATTGTCCAGTTCTTCAATCTGCCCAATTATTTGATGTTTAATTGTACTAAAATGCCCAAATACCTCTCTATTTCAATGTTTTTGATGACCTTTTAACTTTTTGAATTTTTGCTTCAATACTACGACACTGTTTCCCGTCCCCGTATAAGAATTCCATCAAGTTTTAGCCGATTGATTAAAGTCTGGGGTTTGACACAAAACGTACAAAGTCCTAAAAGGATTAGGGCTCAATCTATTTGTTTAGGTTTTAATACTAAAACACAGTGATCTGAAACGTGGCTTAAAACCTAGTCATTTGTCCATCCACTCCATAGTAATCAAAATCCTATCAATCCTGCCTTGTGCCAATAGTTCTAAATCATGTGTACTTTCCTCTACTAAGGAACATCAAACAATTCAGTCCTATTTATGAACTCATTAAACCCTATCATTTCTCTTTTTGTCAGTCCCCTCTAGGTTCACCCCTTTCCTCTCATTTATCTTTATAACTACATTAAAATCTCCTAAAACACACCACAACTTACAATTTTCTTGTGATTTGATCTTGATTATTTCCTCCCACATTACCTCTTTATCTTTAAGGTTACAAGAAGAATATACATTCAAAATATGAATTGGGACTAGTTGATTGTTGTTACTCATCCTATAATTACCAACAATTCCTATAACACCCTCTTCTATAATATAGTATTCTTATGACAAGTAAAACATGATTTGTGCCACATAATTAAAATTTCCCTTAACCATTAATTTCCTCTTTATGCATCTAGTCAATGTTATTATCCTCATAGATTGTAACGTTTTTCTTTATGTTATTATGAGGTGAACTTTGTACCCATTTATAATCTCTAGTTGGTGTGAGATCTCTAACACACTCCTCTCACGCTCTCATGTCGAGAATACTCAACTCGAACGTGAAACTTATATGTAAGGGTGGTCCAATAACTGGTGGCCTGATATGCCCAACATTCTTGCTAGGTAGGCTCTGATACCATATTATGAGGTAGACTTTAAACTTAACTCAACCTTACAAAACAGGTTTGTAAGGTAAGATTTGCACCCATTTATAAACTATTGAAAGACTTCATCTCTAATCGATACGGGATCTCCAACATATGCAATCATCTATTTAGATATAAAACAATCTATTTCTTCTATCTAAATTAGAAAAATTTAAAAGAGGATATAATTACATTTCATCCGTTCTTGATTGTTATGATTCGAAAATATACTTTAACTAAGGTTCATCAAAAAGACAACTAACTTGAAATAATTCTATAATATATGAAAATATGATACAAAAATGCATAAAAATATTATATCTATATGTAACTAAATATTTCTATTTATATACTATCATCATCTTGTTTATATAATTACAGTAAAAATGATAAGCGTTTGAGTTTCTAACTTACAAAAAAAATGGAGCTGTGTAAAAGTCCTATTAGAATTGTATGATAGGTAAAAAAACGTCTCTTAAATCTGACACTTTAACAGTGTAAGTATCAAGGAGAGGTCATTGTAGAAACCTGTGTGACATTCATTTTGACAAATGTGGCACTCTCAGTATATGTACCATCTGCTAGATAATACCTGCGTTTCATTTATTGTATATTGCATTGAGATAATATCCTTTCAAAACGTCATGTAACGAATTCGAGTGATTTGAGTTAATGTCATGGTTTGAACTTGCAATATTATATATCTATTAGTACTGTGAGGCAATGGCATAAAGCATAATCGAGGCTTTTACATGATTACCAAACAGGTTACAGTATTCCTAACCGTACCTAACTGCGTTAATTTTCAGGTTGCGTCCTTTACTGGGGAAAAACAAGCAGTGTCTGAATACAGCAAATTTCTCGTAGAAGCTTACGTAACTGGCGTTCATGAAGGTTATGTTGCTGGCGTGGCCCTTGGCACTGTTACGCTTCTTGTTTTCAGTGGTTATGCTTTGGCAGTGTGGTTTGGCTCAAAGATGATAATGGAAAATGAAAAAAAGTATAATGGGAGCACGGTGTGCTCAATGTCAGTGCTTCTTTGTTAACTGCTTAAATGTCAGTAAGCATCATCTTAATGTATTTATGAACTAAACTTAATTTATATTACATGTTCTTGGATTTGTCATATCTTAGGTCTCTTGGGGAGGCATCCCCTATCATGAGTGCATTTGCTGCGGGTCAAGCTGCAGCTTACAAAATGTTTGAAGCAATTGCGAGGAAGCCTGATATAGATATGCTTATGATCCAAATGGGAAAATGTTAGAGGATATTGAAGGTGAAATAGAGTTGAGAGATGTTTGTTTCAGTTATCCACCGAGGCCTGAGGAGTTGATACTCAATGGTACAAGTGTTGCACTTGTGGGACAAAGCGGAGGTGGAAAATCCACGGTTATCAGTTTGATAGAGAGATTCTATGATCCTCAAGAAGGTGAAGTTATTGATGGCATTAACCTGAAAGAGTTTCAGCTTAGGTGGATGAGGGGGAAAATTGGCCTTGTTAACCAGGAGCCAGTGTTGTTTGCATGAAGCATGAAGGATAACATTGCATATTGGAAAGGAGAGAGCCACAATTGAAGAGATAAGATCAGCATCTGAACTTGCAAATGCTGCGAAATTCATTAATAAACTGCCACAGGTCCAGAGACTGGATTTGTTATTGCATAGAAATTGTTAGAAACTTTTAATTTTACATTGACAAGCTTGCAGGGATTGAACACAATGGTAGGTGAAGAAGGAACTCAACTCTCTGGTGGACAGAAGCAGCGCATTGCCAAAGCGAGAGCAATCCTAAAGGATACAAGAAGCATGCTGGCAGTTGGCTTTGATTATTCTTGTCTTGATTCCCCTTATTGGTGCAAATGGCTATGTTCAAACGAAATTCGTGATGGGGTTCAGCAAAGATGCAAAGGTAAGTTGTTTTTTGTTTTTTCCATTGCCATGCATTGTTTAAATTGCTAGAAATTGTTTATTTAGTCATGGATTCTGGTACAGGTGATGTACGAGGAAGCAAGCCAAGTTGCTAAAGATGCAGTTGGAAATATAAGAACAGTAGCTTCTTTCTGTGCTGAAGATAAGGTCAAGGAATTGTATAGGAAGAAATGTGAAGACCCTATATAAACAGGGATATGGCAAGGGTTGATCAAGTGGATTAGGATTTGGGGTTTCATTTTTCTTAATATCTGGTATCTATGCAACTAGTTTCTATGCAGGAGCCAGACTAGTGGCCCCTGGAGAAACATCATTCTCAGAAGGTTTTCGGGTACAGAATAATTTTTCCGTTATTAACATATTATGAAAAAAAAAAAAATGAGTTCTACTTGTCAACACTGCATATTTCCTTCTTGAACATGAAAAAATTTTACGTTCCCAATTCAGGTGAAATCACACTTGATGGTGTACCAGTTGGGGAGTTACAACTGAAGTGGTTTAGGCAGCAAATGGGTTTTGTAAGCCAAGAGCCAGTATTGTTCAATGACACTATTCGTGCTAACATTGCTTATGGGAAGGGAGGTGAAGCAACTGAAGCAGGAATCATAGCAGCTGCAGAACTAGCTAATGCCCATGCATTTATTAGTGCCTTACAACAGGTAATTTTAACAGATAAATATATGTGATTTTTCAGTCAACTTTAAAGTTTTACTTCATTACTATATGACATTTAATGATATTCTTTATTATCTAAATTACTAAATGAAGTTTCAAAATATGATTATTTATTCAACAGTACAAAGAGTAGCTAATGCAAATCCACACCACAGATTAAGCAAAAGAAATAGAAAGAAATGAAAGATAGTAATACCTGAGATTTTGTACGATTGCACAAAAAAGAAATACAGAAGGATGAAGAATGCTACCGGAGCTAGGTCCTACAGAACAAGCCGACAAGGTTCTCTATCCATCAAGCAACAAAACCGAATACCCACTCCACTCCCCACACATGATACTAAATAATGAAAAATACTGTCACAGTCTCTCTCTCCCTCCTCTAATAACTACTTTTCGTACTCATGCCATCAGTTTATTAAGGAGTGTGCATTTACGTGTTTAACCAGAATTATGATCAATAATTATTACCTTTAATTATTTGTTTTACTGTTAATTATAACAAAGTTATTATGGATAAAAAGATATCTAAAGAATGAGATTATGTATTATACTTCATATTTTATAAAAAAAAATAGAGCAATAGAGCAATAATGTATTAGAGCAAAAACATATTCATCGGAAAAAAAGTCTATTGTGCTTTCACTTTTTCTCTCTCTTTTAGAAGAAAATTAAAATATTATTTGTCTTCTAATATCAAATTGGTACCAGAGCTATAATGAGTTTGATCAATAACTTGTCACTACCGCACTGACAAATATGACAAATTATGACAATTAGAGCATCCAGATGAGAGCCCTTCCTGAATCTCAAAATGCTCGGGAGGTGGTACAAAAAGGTATTGAAGAACCAAAAAACACCACAGGATATTCTAAGGCCCAAAACACAACGTTAAAAGAGATACGATATAAACATTAGGCAGCTTTGTACATGTTGTATAGAGATGTTGATGAGTCCTTTTTTGAGAAGATTGCTGGTGCATTAACTTCAAATAAGCTAGGAAAATCTTGGAAAAAGTGTTCAAGTGTGTCAACCAAGTTAAGAAAATGCGTCTTCAAACTCTATAAGGTGAGTTGGAGGACATGAAGATGAAGAATTCAGAAGATGTATCTAGTTACATTAGTCGTGTACAAATAATAGTCAATCAACTCAAACACAATGGAGAAACCCTCACGGATGCAAAGGTTGTGGAGAAAATTCTTCGACCATTGACTGATGACTTTGAAAATGTTATGCATACAATCGAGGAGTCAATAAATTTTGTAGAAATGACCATTGATGATCTCGAGGGTTTTCTTGAAGCATATGAACAACGAAAGAAGAAAGAGAAATACAAATTCCTGGAGGAAGCCTTACAAACAAAAATGACCACCAAGGAGGACAAGGTCATGTATGCACAACACAATCAAGAAAGAGGATGCAGTTACGGTTGTAGCAGAGATCGTGATAGTGGAAACAACAACAAAGAGAGAGGACAAATGAACCAGCAAAACTGGCATGGACGAGACCATAGTCGTGGAATAGGTGATCATTCTAATCGTGCAAATGTTGAATGTTAAAACTATGGAAAGTATAGACATTATGCAAAGGATTGCTTCGTCAAGAAGAAAGTGAAAGATGAAGGGATCGTCATGATGACCAATGAAGGCATCACTATGGACAATGAAATGTGTGGTATCTAGACATTGGTACTAGCAATCATATGTGTGGGCACAAACATCTCTTTATTGATATACAAAGGGGTAGAAGATGGACATGTGTCTTTTGGAAACTCAACGAAGGTTCCAATCAAGGCCGAGGAAAAATATTTTTTTCCAAAAAGAATGGAAAATCAAGTACTATAGAGGACATGTGTTATGTGCTTGACTTAAAAAATAATATTCTTAGTATAAGATGATTATTGGAGAAAGGATGTATGGTTTTTATGAAATACTAGATGTTGCACTTGAAGGAAAAACATGGTTGAGTGCTTGCACACGTTGAGATGATAAAGAATCAGATGTTCAAACTCAATCTAAAGATAAAAACGCTTTCTCTTAGGCATGAAGAGAAAGTTGAGGATGAAGAAGTTCGTAACACATCAAAAGCATTAGAAGCCTAGAGAAGTTCCAAAGAATCAAGCACAATTTATGGTTCACGTGATTAAAGATGATATTTTGAATCCTCCACTTGATGAAGATAGTGGTGTGGTTGTTTCAGAAAAGGATATATACAATCAAACATTGAATTTCACGGTTACTAATTTAGGCTGGAAGGATGATGAATTTGAACCTGTAACTTTAATAGCAAAGTCAGTTAAGGAAGTTATTGGTAGGTGTACACATATTGTTGATCTATCTACACCTTATTTGTCTTTAAGCATTCCTCTTGCAACTTCAAGAAATAAGAGAGAGATAGAAGATGCCAATGAAATTTTAAGGTAGACCAAAATTGTAGAATTTTAATCATAGGATATTGGCAACCAAAACAAGAACTTGTCACTTAATGTTTCCAAAGATAAAGGGTATCTACGTTTGAATCACCTAATTTTCAAGGAAGGCATGAAAATTTGAGAGTGGTTACTGAAATTAATAATGTTTCAACCTCATGTATGGTTTGGTCAAATGGTAAGCATTCATTTACTAAAATGAAAAGTACTTCAAGTAAAAATCTTTTGAAGAGGATGAAAGTGAGAAAAATCATTGGTCATAGTTACTTAATTAGTCAATCTATAGATATGCTATATTTACATACCGGAAAGGATGAAAAGGTTTGAGTTTAGGAGAAATTTATTACCATTAAACACAAAAATCATAAGTTTGTTAAGGAGTGTGCATTTTTGTTTAGCTTGAATGATGGTCAATAATTATTACCTTTATTTATATGTTTTAATGTTAATTGTAACAGAGCCATTATGGATAAAAAGATGAATATGAAGAATTTATTATGAGATTATATATTGTACTTCATATTTTCTAAAAAATAAAACAATAATGCATTAGAGCAAAAATATATCCATCATTCAAAAGTGTATTGTGCGCTTACTTTTTCTCTCTATTCAAGAAGAAAGAAGATATCATTTTGTCTTCAATTAGTATTCTTTCTAACATACCCCCTTCCCCATCTTGAGTTGTGGCTCAATTCATGGATGAGAGGCTCATTAGGCTCATTTACTCTTTGGACCCATTAATGTCCACCTCTAGAAGAATTGTCTTCTCCTGAATACTCAATCCCTGAAATTGACTTCTTAAAGAAATCTCAATTTTGCAAAGGAACCTCTGTTACTGTCTTTCCCTTCCAATGAACCAACCGTTGGCTAACTCGCTCTCCTCTAAATAATGCTTGTTGAAGCCAATACTAAACTAGAATTGATGAATTCCACATTTTCATCTTCATCTTTATAGTTATCCACTCTTTTTTCTCTAGTAAGGAAAAACGGGGTGGGTCCTTCAAGAAGGTGGCAATTTCAAATGATAGTTAACTTCTTGGTGTTTGACTTTCCTAACACGAATTGTGGATTGTTGTGCCAACTTAGGAAAAAAGATGAAAGAGCAAGTAGACATAATCAATATGAAGACTCATTCACGCAGAAAGACATAAAGGTACAACTTTGTGATTCACTTACTTGAACATGGTATGAATAGAATGGTAGATCCACAAAGGCCACTAGTGGAAGAGTGCGAGAATATGTTTAATGTTTATCTTAAGGATAAAGTTCAGAGAAGCATGCAGATAAAGCATAAAATCATTGCATGCTTCTAAAGATTCAAGTTGACCAATCTTCTTCTTCTTTATGTAGCATGATTTGCATTTCTAGCCTTGGTTTGATAGGAGGATCTTTGGCTAGTCAACAAGGGATGGCTTCATCACCATCAACTTCAGTCTTCTTTTTTCCTTTGTACTTAGAGAAAGGCATGCAAGTGTAAGGTCTATCAAGTACGAGATAGATCATTATCTTGTTAGTGATAATTGGATATACATACCCCCAGCCAATACCGATGCTAAATGCACGTCTTTTATACAAATTTATAGCATTGACACATATGTGGTTGCTTTCAATCATCAAACTCTTCACTATTTTCTAGAAGGGTAAGATCAAGCTCAAACAACAAATGTGTGTTGTAAGGCTTTGACTGACGAATCTAAGTAGAAGTATGCCTATTTCAATTACCACAACAATAATTTCAATAAGATTTACAGGAACTTCGAAAGGTATTTCACGTTTTAAAGATTCATTATCCACACAACTGCATTCTTTGCATAAACCTCCTTGTGGGAGTGGACCAACATCATATTGGATCTTTCAAGAAAAGTGGTAGGCTCTAGTTCTTCTTGGTGGAGGATGAGGTACGTCAATGAGGTGAGGATAAAGGTTTTTCTGATACCAGACGATAAATGATATTTTAATTTTCTTCTTGAAAAGAGAGAAAAAGTAAGAGCACAATAGACTTTTTGTTCTCATGGATATACCTTTGCTCGTATTTATATTACTCTATTGCTCTATTTTTCATAGGATGTGGAGTACAATATATAATATCATACTAGTCTCTTCAAATTCATCTTTCTACCCATAACTGCTATAGTATAGTTAACATTAAAAATAAAATTAAATGTATTACTTATTGACTGTCTAGATTTCTGCCAAACAAAAACACACACCCTTGAACAAAACTGATTGTATTTGAGTTTAATGTTAACATTTTATTCATTACTTGTGTTTATCATCCATGTTGAGATATAGTCCTCGAACTCATCTGTAGCCAAGCTTTACTAGGTTAGCATTCTTATATTGATATTCAACAACAAATTTAATTACAAAGGGTGGCATTTTTCTCTTGGTGGTAATTTTCTAAGGATCGGATCAAGGACATTTGAGCGCTTCATCACCTGTTGTAGATGGGATAGATAATATTGGTGTTTCAATTAGGAACCAATATTTCATTATACACAAAGATTCATTGACTAGCTGATAGTCGGGATTGTGGAATTTAGGTGACCATTCTTCTCTAAAGGGAAGAATCTTGAGAGGTCACCATTGGATTTTATCTTGATCTCGTTACCATTTTCGTCCTTAGAGGCAGACTCTATCAACATATAATCCTTATCCATGTCTTCATTGGAGTAGGAGACTTGATTAGTTAGATATAAAGCAGTAAACAATTTTGCATCTACGGTCTCTAAGTTTACATTGATTGGCTTGATATTAATGACCACATCCTGGATACTGGTTATATTGCGGTAGACCAGACAATGTGGAGGTAGTTTTTTAAGAGTGGTGATGATGGGCAGTTAGCTGGAATTATGTGGGTTTGGATAGGTCTAAGAGAGTGGTCTGGAAAGCTCTCTTGACAGGATAAGATCAAATTGTTTGCAATTCGTCAATTTCCACCACAGGACATTCGTGGATTTGAATGGAAAGGAGGTGCTACTGTCAAGTAATTGAGGACCTCAAGCGAAAATTTTAGTCCCTTAATTAATCAAGGAGTTGTGAAGGAGAGTACTCACTAACATCTTCAGTTGGTTGAGTTGACTCCATAAGAGCCATTTCTATGGTCAAAAGATTAGTGTCTATGAAAAGTTGTTATACATCATCATTTGCATGACAAATTTTTCACATGTAAAAGCTCTCTCAGAAATAATGTAATATCATTGTGTAATCATTCCTTTTTTTTCTCGAAAGCCATGTGACATTTCTTTTGTAAGCAAAATAGTTGTGAAATAAAATAAACTGACTCAATTCAATCGATTGTAAAACCGCAATCAATCGATTGATTTTCCACAAATAAGATTTTTTTACCAAGTTAAATTTTCGAAAAACTTAAGTATATGACTATGTAAAAGAAATTTTTGAAAAAAGAATTTTGTTAAAAATAAAATTTTGTAGTTTTGAAGCTCGCCACAGTGGTTAATATAATGCATTCTCATGGTTAAGAGATCAAACCCACGTAAAACGCCTCACACCTAATGAGAGAACGCCACATGTGGCCGAAAGCTGAGATGTATAGCTGTATTTGATGCATCTTCGAAGGTCGAAACCGTATTACTGAGACTGCATGACTGCATTGACTGCTCAGGCCTCATTGACCGCATTGACCTCTCACGTCGCATTAGTCATGTTGGCCACTTAGTCCGCATTGGATGCATGAGTCGTATTGGATTGCATGATCGTATCTAATACATGAACCGCATTGGATGAGTGAGTCGCATCTGTATGTATATCATGCATTGGATACATGAGCCACATCTATATGGCTTGCATGACCGAGAGTCGAAACCGTATCTTCACAACCTCAGATTCGTATCCATATATTCAAAAACTTAGAAACTCTTAGTCAAAAATAACTTAAACTGAACTTCATTCTCGGTCTAAGTTTTGTTCATTAAATCAATAACCTTCTTAGTTCTGTAAAGGCTTCATCAAAACATATCATCTTTGTTCAATGTAGGCTTAACTAAATCACAACCCTCTCGATCCAGTAAAGCTCCATTAACCTTCTCGATCCAGCAAAGGCTTCATCATACTCGGTCTAGTGAAGGCTTTATCAGATCACAACCTTCTCGGTTCAGTGTTAGCTTCATCAAATTACATGGTAACAACATTGCTAACAATAAGGGCCCTGCGTTAAACAAATTTAGATACTACATCAGTTGTGGCCAAAAATGATGTAGTATGTATGGCTTAAACTAAACTAGTGCAATAGATACTACGTTGGTTGTTGACAAAATTGATGTAGTGTCTTCCTATTACATCATTTGAACAATTAACTATTGTAATAGGGGTCCTATGTTAAAAACATTGATATACTACATCAATTGTGGCTTCCAACTAATATAGTATCTCTTCCCATAAGTTTCACAAAGTCACTTTGGATAGATATTTAACATTCGCAAATCGATATAATTTATCAATATACTATATTAGTTTCAGAATTGATATTGAAAGTCTAAACTTTCTAAATTATCTACCTCTACATCTGTTCGAGAACTAATATAGTATGTTTAGAGAACCAATATAGTATGTTATTCAAAATCGATATAAAAAGTTTTTTTTTTGTTTTTTTGTTAGTGTGCATCACAAAACTGTGAATAATAAAATTAGAACAGATTTGCATTTTGAAACCTTAGATGAATGGCAATGAGAATTGATGAATCTAGTGGTCCCGTGGCCAAGATAGAATCAAACAAACTTAAGCTTTTTACAAATCAGTACGTGGAAACTTGTACTGATTTGTTTTAATTCAAATAAATTAAATCTGATGCACGAAACTGTGGTGCCACTGATTTTGTTTCCACTGATGTTAAAACTATCATTTCAAAACTATCATTTCACTGTTTGCTTTTAGGCTTTTGCTTATGAACTTACAAAATTAATAAACATCACTCAAATTAAAATTAGATATAAAAGAGAGAATAAATAGGAAAGAAGTGCGATTTGAATACAGATATAGGAAGTTGTATCAACCATGAGAAAAAAAAGAGAAATGAGAGAGGAAATCTAAAAATGAAAACACAAGAAAGGAGAAAAAGAATCAAGAAATGGATTATTTTTATCATATTAACTTTGTAGGCACAGAACATAGTCATAGTGAAAGAGTAAATAATAATATTGAATGAAGTAGATAACCATAATTAAACACCATTAATCACAATAATTGTTATTAGTTATATGTATCACAAAATGTGTGTCTACCGTTAATGTGATTCAATCTGAAATACTTTAACTCGTTAATGTCTACTTTGACATATTTTAATCCAAGTGGATTATTCAATCTAAATACTTTAACTTGTTAACGTCTACCTTTGAAATATTTTAATCTAAGTGGATTTGAAGAATCAATATCTGATAATAAGAATTTCCACTAAATTTTGCTTGTTTAACTTAGACAAGATTTTAATATGAAGAACTATTTCTATTAGGTGTAAAAATATTTTATCTCTCTCTCTCTCTCTCTCTCTCTATATATATATATATATATATATATATATATATATATATATATATATATATATATATATATATATATATATATATATATATAAAGCTTAAAATAATTACAGAAAAATATTCAATATGATATTTAGAAAGTGAAATGTTTAACACCTAATGGTTAATTAAATAATGTTTAAATAAAAAAAATGTTTCATTAATATTCTTATTTGATAATGTATACAATCCTAAAATATTAATTAAATATAAAATATAATTAAAATTGTTATTATTTTACCTTTTCTTTTCTAAATAAGACTAATAATTTAAATAATAAGGATAATAATATGATAGGATAAGATAAAAATATAATATAATATAATAATAATAATAATAATAATAATAATGTATTCAATATAAATAATTTTAAGATATAATATAAATTATATTTAAATGATATTTTTTAATATATATATATATATATATATATATATATATATATATATATATATATATATAATTAGTATAAACACATATTTTTTCCATGTGTGTCTCCATTTTCATTAAAATAATATAATTTAAGAAATGAAAATAAATATATTTATGAGAAAATAGAGTGAGAATTAGAAGATTATTTTTTGTTGTTGAATAATTATACAATCACTTCTAGATGTAGACTGTATGATTATCAATTTTATCACATTATAACAATATTTTAATTTAATAATAACAATTTTTTCTTACTGAAAAAACAATACCAATAATTATATTTTGTTTTTCAAAAAATAACTTTAATTTGAAATTATAAATTCTAAAAATTATCAAAACAATAAATTTTATATAAATTATAAAAATATATTTTATTTATATAACTTTTTTTTATATCGTAAAAATTAGTTAAAATTTTTAAATTACAATTAATATCTTAAAATATTTAAACAATTGTTATTTAATTTAATACTGTAATACATAATATAATTAAAATTTAAGTATCACAATAATTAAAAATATAAATATTATATAAGATAATATATAAATAAAATTATGATATATGCAAAATTATATTTCATTTATATAGTGACTTTTTCTTAAAACTTATATTTATACCATTATAATTGATTTTTTTACATACAATTCCTTACACTCCTGTCTTCTTGTTTCTTAACTTCTCTTTTAAACAGTTTTTTCTTTTATCTTTGGTTATAAACTCATTTTTTTTACTTTATCAATTTTATTATTTATAAACCATAATAAAATTATAAAAATTAATAAAAATGATTTATTTTTAAAGACTTATTTCTTAAAATTTTAATATAATTTTTAATAATTTTTTATATTAATAATTATTTTAAATCTTTATTTTTTATTATTATAAAAAGTGGACACATTTTTAATAATTATTGTTTTAGATTTTACTATCATAAAATAAACTGCACATACATGTCCTTATATGTTTCGTTCTAATTATAAATAAATTATATAAATTTTAAGATAATATGATAAAGATTGTGCCATTGTTTGAAAGAAGATTTGAACATTATTGACATTTAGATGAACTAAATGTCATATGTTTGGAAATAATTAAGATTAAAGAAGTTTAAAGTAGTGATCTTGGCAACAGAAAACACATAAAATAATATAATATAATATAATATAATATATATATATATATATATATATATATATATATATATATTAGATCTGATTAAAATCTTTTATTTTATTAGTATTTATTATCTTATAAGTTCAGTAAGACTGTGCTAAATTAATATTATTGAGAATACGTGAAGTTATATATGTCATGTTTGTCTGAAGATTAAGTACGAGTTCTTTCTTTAGGCTGATTGTTTTATAAGAGCAGTTTATGGGAACTTGCATGATTTTTCTTTGGAATTTTGAATTTTATTTTCCTAACAAAAACTATTATTGTTCTTAAGAAATTATTTTCAGATATTCACGATTTCACTTCTTATACTACTTTGATATGTGTACCTATCAGTATCATGTAAAATAATTTTTAATATTATTTTTTGATTGTGATTCTTAAACAAAATTATATGCATTGCATCATATATATATAAAATAAATGATACGTGTTATCTATTTTAATTTTATATTTATCTTTTTATTTCTTTCTTCAATTTCTCCTATTTTTTATATTTATTTTTGTTAAATCCTTAAAAGTCTAATATAATTGTATTTATAGAAAAAAGTTTAAGTTTCAAAATTATTTATTTAAAAGTTGAAAATTTATGATAAATTTCACATGCAAAATTGTGCAAATATGTTAACAATCTATAACATCCATCATAAAAGAATAGGTATATATAATTAATTATACATATTATTTATGCTTTAAAAATGTTTGTTCACTTTAAAAATAATTAAAACATTACTTTAAATAAAGATTAATTTATATTTTATTATTTTATAAAAATGAAATTAATTATTTTTATTATTACTATGTAAAACAATATTAGAAAAATTATAATTTTTGATTTAACTGTACAACAATGGACTTCTTGTCCTTCTATCTTCAGTGTAGTAGTTATTGATAAAAACATTTATATATGGATTATATTTTTATAATTTTGTTAAATATCAATCACAAGGCTTTAACTAAATAAGCACGGGTGAGCACCCAAATGAAAGTATGAATTATTATTATTTTTAATTATTGAATTATATAATTATTAATTATTTTAAATTAAAAATTAAAATAATAATAATATTATTATCATTATTTATAAATTAATTTTTCTTATTATTATATTTTTTAATTTTATTATTTCTTCATAATTTTATAATTTTTATTTTTATAGTTATTATTAATGATTTTATTTTTATTTTTATTTTTAATATTAATATTATTAGTATTCTCTTACTATTATCTTATTTTTATTGTTGTTTCATAAATTTATTATTAATATTTTTTATTTATATTTTCAATTTTGTTATTAGTATTTTAATTCAAATAAATTAAATTTGATGGACGAAACACTGGTGCTCTGATTTTGTTTCCAGTTGATGTTAAAATTATCATTTCACTGTTTGCTTTTGGTTTTTGTCTCAAATTAATTAAAACTGAATAACAAGATTGAAGGTAAGTGGAACTCATTTGTTCAGCTTTCTTTTCCGTAAATAATTGATTTAATTTCGTTTTCAGGGTAGAAAGATCCTTTGGTGTAAAGAATTCTACTTTCAATTTTATTTTTGTTCCAAATTAACTGTATCATGAATAAAATCAAAAGATAAGAACAAAGTTTCTTTCCAAAAATCATGGAAAGATAAGAGTAGATTATTTATTTTCAAATTAATTAAAAAAGAAAAAGAATTTTGTTATCATTAAAACATAATCAAATAATAAAATTATTCATAATCAATGTAAAAGATATAAAGAAACTATAACCCAACTCAAGAGATTAAGACATGAAACTCTAAGTCAAAATCAACAAATTTTAAATACAAACTAAAAAAAGACCAAATAAAAAAATTGACTAGACGAAATGAGAATAGAATATGAGACATAACTAAAGAAAGACAACAGCTGATTAAAAAAAAAAAAAAAAAAAAAAAAAAAAAAAAAAAAGAAAAAAAAAAAAA
>Ga0209489_100902_pt1 | contig 59388 bp, 45 predicted proteins | sample SiratrowhiteBW_FD_187527 | JGI IMG/M metagenome (GOLD analysis project Ga0209489, IMG submission 187527) | Root nodule microbial communities of legume samples collected from California, USA - Siratro white BW (SPAdes) (version 2) | ecosystem: Host-associated > Plants > Roots > Nodule | place... | reverse complement strand
TGTCCATATCTTACCAAAAACAAGTCATTTATGGATTTTATCAGGAAAATCAGACAGGTCCGGTTCAGTCTCTTTTTCAACCCGAAAAGATCAAGATCAATTGAACATTCATTCTCTTTCTACAGGGGAAAGAGATATTTGTAACCATTTAACAAGTAATAATAAAGTAAGACATAAATTGAACTGACCTTGTACTAAAACGAGAGATCATTGTTCCTCCTTTTGACCTTGTACTGAGATAAGAGGGTCGTGAGGATTGATTTTTGAACTGACCTTGTACTGAGACGAAAGGGTCGTTGTTCTTCATTTTGACCTTGTACTGAGATGAGAGGGTCATTCCTCCTTATGACCTTGTACTGAGACGAGAGGGTCATGAGGATTGATTTTTGAACTGACCTTGTACTGAGATGAGAGGGTCGTTGTTCCTCCTTTTGACCTTGTACTGAGACGAGAGGTCGTTGTTACTCCTTATGACCTTGTACTGATATGAGAGGGTCGCGAGGATTGATTTTTGAACAGACCTTGTATTGAGATGAGAGGGTCGTTGTTCTTCATTTTGACCTTGTACTAAGAAGAGAGGGTTGTGAATTTTGGATTGAACTGACTTTGTACTGAGACGAGAAAGTCGTTATTCTTCATTTTGACCTTGTACTGAGACCAGAGGGTTATAAACTTTGAATAAATCTTCGAACAATGTTGTTGAGATTATACAACCGTGTTGTAGAATATAGAGATACGACATCGAGTCCTTACTCTAATAATATCTTCTGTTGATTTGCATGAAGTTTGACTCTTCCTTGTTGCAAGATGTATGTTGGATGCATGACAATGCATGAATTTTTTTTGTTTTGTTCTTTATTGAGGATGCATTTATGAATGCATGAAATTTGATTTTTTTGTTTTAATATGAATTTTGATTTTGTTCTTTTTGAAAAAAAAATGCAAATATGAATGCATGAAATTTGATTTTTTTTTGTTTTAATATGAATTTTGTTTTTGTTCTTTTTTGAAAAAATGCATGTATGAATGCATGAAATTTGATTTTTTTTGTTTTAATATGAATTTTGATTTTGTTCTTTTTTTGAAAAAATACATATATGAATGCACGAAACTTTGTGAATTTTCTGAATAAAAGTGCATATTAAATGCATTAATTTTTTTTTGTCGTTTTGATTTTGTTCTCTTTTTTAAAAGAATGCATTTATGAATGCATAAAACTTAATTTTTTTTGTTTTATTATTTTTGAAGAATGCATATATCAATGCATGAATTTTGATTTTCTTTTGTTTTGTTATTTTTGAAGAATGCATATATGAATGCATGAAATTTGATTTTCCTTTGAAGAATGTATGTTAAAATCATGATTTTTTTTTATTTTTTATTATTTTGAATGAAAATGCATGTTTGAATACATGAAATTTTATTTTTAATTTTCTTGGATGATAATATATATATTAATGCATGAAATTTTATTTATTTTTAAATTCTCTTTCATTTTCAATGCTAATGTATCTGCAATTTTGTCAATGATTTTACAAATTATTTTTTTAGTAAATTTTTCAAAGACAATGTTTCAAAAAGATATGTAAAAATTTTCCAAAAGAGAAGATATGTACAACTTATTTTTTCAATGATTTTCAAATGTTTAAAAATTTATGTACCAAGAAATTTTTTTAATTATTTCTTTCAATGTTTATTCAAAAAAAGTATGTACAAAGATTTTTCCAAATATATATATTTTTATTCACATTTTTCAATGATTTTTTTGTTTAAATGCATATGTATAAAGAATTTGAAAGATCTCAAGAATATGTACAAACTTCAAAGTGAAAATATGAAGTTTCTCTTTTCTCTTTATCAAAATTTCATTAAGTAGAATTAGAAGTTCTGGGTAATAATTGAATTTACTATATATCAATTTCCCTCTCATTTTTTTTTAGAAAATCTAGATCATTGGAAGCTAATGTCAATATGGTGTAACCATCAACTTTCCTTTTGGAAATACCTTAGATGCATGCTTAAACCCATGGGTAAAAGGTGAGTGTTTAGGGAGTTTGAGGTATTTGAAAGATACTAGGGAGCAAATCTTCAAACAGGATTGCTCCAGTTTTGGCGTGATGGCATATATGTGAGGGAAGGCAAGGGTACTAAAAATCGGATTGTCGTAGTTTCTTTTGATATCTCAATCTCAATTGACCTGTATATAGATGACTCTTTTATGATAAAGGCATTCTAGTAGACATCTTTCTTTCATTTCTTTCATTTTTTTTAACACGTATTGTTTGGTTCGGGAAGAGATCATAGACATTTTGAAATGGATGGAAAGAGAGTCTACTTTGATTAAGTGATTTATTAGATAGTCAAAAACAGAAAATATGGAGAACTATTCGAAACTCAGAAGAATTACAGGAAGAGGCCATTGAACAGCTCGAAAAAGCCCAGGCCCGCTTAAGGAAAGTTGAAACAGAAGCAGATTGGTTTCGGGTGAATGGCTATTCTGAGATCAAACGAGAAAAATTGAATTGAATTAATTCAATTTATACGACTTTGGAACAATTAGAAAATTACAAAAACGAAGCCATTGATTTTGAACAACAAAGAGTGATTAATCAAGTCCGATAACGGGTTTTACAACAAGCCTTACAGGGAGCTCTAGGAACTCTAAATAGTTGCTTGAACAACGAGTTACATTTACGTACTGTTAGTGCTAATATTGGCATGTTTGGTCACGTTCTCTTTATACAAAGCTAAACTTTCTACAAATCATTACTATCACTCTTCAATCAATATGGACTTTATTAAGCTTGTAAAGTGGCCAGATCTTCAATCAATATGAACTTTATTAAGCTTGTAAAGTGACCAGATGTTACAGGGTTGTGACGAAAAGGATATAAAGGCTCAAAATTTATTTGTAGATTTAGAAGTTTAATCAGGACCATCAACAAATATTGTAAATAGTCAAGATCAGCTTTCCATCATCATGTTCCTTTTTTTTCTTCTTTTTTTCACCTTTTTTTCTTTTCTTTTTTTTCTATATTTTTCCTTTTTTCTTTTTTACTTATTTTTTCTTTTCTTTTTTTCTATATTTTTCCTTTTTTTATTTTTTTTTAATTTTTTCTTCTATTTTCTTTTTTTTCCTTTTCTTTGTTTTCAAAAGTTTCGGATGTAGAACTTTCATTTTTGATAATACTCCTACTTTGATAATTAAGAGCTTTTGACACGTTCTTTCTTTGATGAATTTCATCTTAGTGATCCTGAGTTTTGACATGTTGATGATCCATGCTTAAGGTATTTTTTGAAAGAAAAATTTATTTTTAACTCAAAGAGGATGTGTTAACGTGTTTAGGATGAAGAAACATGGCCATATATCATTTCGAATCATGACTGCTTGATTTTTCAAAGAGTTTAACAATGGAACAAAATTAATGTCATTTTTTTTATTTATGTCCTATCTTTTTGCTTAGATCGGCCTTTCTAGTTTTCAATCTAACGGACATTTGTTTTTTTTTTTTTTCAAATGCCCCTAGAGAATTAGGTTTAGAGATTAAAAATAAAACCAAATGAGAGAACACAACAACTTAAGCAAATCCTTTTGTTTGAGAATTACAGGAATTTTTGTTTTAGAATTATAGGAATTTTTAGGCTTTTTGGGATTTTTTAGGAATCTTGGGAAGGCCAGAAAGGTAGCAAGCATCATGTATGCAAATGTTTCCTTGAAAAAACTAATTTTTACTTTTATTAAGCATTGTGCTTGAATGATCCTTATTTTATTATTATTCGCAATCTTGTGAATTTAATGATCCATGAACAAATGACTCACCACATTTTATATTTTTTGAAAAATTTTCCACAACCATGTGAAACAAAAAAACATGTCAAATGAAACTTTGAATTTCATAATGAAAAAATGAAGGAGTACAAAATTACACAAAAACTGTATACAAAAATTTCCTGTCATTACGGAATCATGCTAAGCATAAAACTTTTTGACTGAATCAGAGTTAACTGACAATGGTAACTCTTCCCCATCCATCCTTGTGAGAATGAATGCCCCTCCTGGTGTCGTAACCAGGATCACAACGGGGCGATCAAAAAAATTATTTTTTTAAAAATATTTATTTAAAGTTTTGCAGTCGCCACCATAGTTTATTATGAAAAACCATAGAAAAACCAAATTTAAAAATGTCTACGAACCAGATTCAAAGATTCGGGAGTCGGTTACGTATGGGAAGGTATTAGCACCGCACAACACCCGTCCTAAGACGGTACCTTTAATCAAATGAATAGAAATAAGTGTGCTTTTATAAAATGTCATTTTTCCCAAATAATAACAATAATAATACGAATAAAGATAAATAAAATAACAAAATAAACAAATATAAAAAAAACAAAACAAATATATAAATAAGAAAAATAAAATATGTTAATAAACATAATAAAAATAATAAAATTTATGCAAATAAAAATAATAAGCAAAAATAAAACAAATAAACATATATTTTTTAATTTTTTTTGGACACGACAAGGATTGACCTTGGTCGTACGTATCTCTATCCATGATAGAAAATTAGGGTTACGTAGTTCTATTTTAAGAATTTTGTTTAGTGATATTTGATATTTTAATTTTGTGAGAATTTTATATTTTTTATTTGAAAAACTATGTTTTTTTTTATATATTTTTTATATTTTATTTTTTTTAAATTTTGTTTTATATTTTAATTTTCAAAACTGTTTTGTTTATATTGCTTTTAAAAAAACTGCTTTTATTATTATAAAACTTCTTTATGTTTTTATATTTAAAACTGCTTTTTTTTGTACTTTTTTATTTTTAAAACTGCGTTAAAAACTGTTTTGTATTTTAAAAGAATTTAAAACTGTTTTATATATTTTTAATTTTTAAAACTGTTTTGTCTTATTTTTTTTATTGAAATTAAATATTTTTATTACTTTTAAAAAACGCTTCTTCTATTATTATTATTATTATTATTTATTTTTAAAACTATTTAGAATATAATATTTTTATTATATATATATATATATATATATTTTAAAAGTTTGTTAATAAAAATGTTTTTTTTCAATCCTTATAACCTACTTTTATTTCTATTAAAGGAAAGAAAAAAGAATACAAATATACATATAAACATAATTAAAATTAAAAAAAACTTAATATTCATTATTTATGTAGCATGGAGCACCAGTACCATACGCTACCCCTTTATTCATATAACTTCAGTAGATATTTCCTTTTTTTTTTACGAAATATTGAATAAAAAACTAAATAATTGATTTAAACAATAAATGTAAATGACATAGAAATAAAATAGTTAATATTATAATTAGCTATAATAAAACTATTAAGCCCAAAAATTTTTTTTTATCAATTTTCTCATTATCATTATTACTATGTTTACATTTTTATTTTTTCCAACGATTGTTAAAACTATTTAGAAACTTTTACATTTTTTTTTGAAAATTTGTACCTTTTTATGATTTTTGAAAATTGTTTAATAAAAATAACATCATTTTATTAATTTTTTTACTTTTTCCCGAAAAATTAATAATTCATTAAAATTTTATGAAAATTTTATATTATGCTTGAGAAATTAAAAAGGTGTTGTATTTTTTTATATTTATTTCTAAACGAATCAAAACAATAAGGGCTGAATATCAAGATATTGGAGTAACTTTCAAATAAGACAATCATATTACATAAAGAAATAATGAAATTAAGTGAGGAATCAAAATATGTCAATTGAAGATGCTCAAACAACATGTTTCCCTTTCATCAATAACTTTTGAGAGTGTCTTATGTTTCCTTATACTTTTTTTTTTAACACGAATCAAAGCAATAAGGGTTGAATAATAGGACAATAGAAGAATCAAATGAGCAATCAGAATAATCACATTATATATACATATACAAAAAATGATTGAACTGAACTTACTCGTTGAAGCACTACTTCAAAAACTTCGGACTTTTTCTCCTTTTGCCTTCAATGACTCTAGATGCCCACTAATTTTTCAGTACTGTAATTCTTGTTCTCTCTTTGTTTTTTCGTGTTTTTTTGCGTGTGTATCCACTTGCTCACTATGTATATTTATACTAATTCTAGTCAGCCCACTCTTAATTCAAATTTTAAATCCCTTAATTCCTAATTATTCCCACTTAATTATAATTTGTGAATTGCCAATTGATTATTCTCTTTTAATTCAGATTCAAATCTATTAATTCCTAATTATCCCCACTTATGACACCAACTGACTATTAAATCCCAAGGACGAACACAGATTGAAAAATGGGCATAATTGTACCATTATTGCTGCTATGGCATCATAACCTCCTATACATATAATCAAATTCGAAAATAAATGAATATGGGGAATAAATGGGGAATATTGGAGGTAATGTGGCTGAAACATTTTATTATTATTTTTTTAATTTGCTTTTTTCTTTATTGTTTTTTCCATTTTTACATTTATTGAAAGCAACCTAAATAACACAACAATAGAAATAGATACTTAAACCTTTTTTTATTTTATTTTAATATTATTATTATTTTGAAATATATATTTATTATCATCATTTTTCTTTTTACTTTTCGAAAAATAAACATATCATCTAATTACTATTTTAGAACATTAACCAAATGGAGCCTGTAAATTAAAAAGGATGAGCATAACAATTCAAAAAGAAAATACATCAATTATTATACAATCAACATTTAATTGAAAATCATCAGGATTTAATCACTATTAAGTAGAAAATCGTTTGTAATTAATCAGAATAATAATTAGATCAACTATTCAAATTTCTAGCCTTTCTAAAATTTTTTAAATTTATTTTCAATTGATTTTTGTATCATTAATGGGCATCAGAAAAGGCAAGCAAAAAGAGAGGATGTGACATGGCAACACTTTAATGACAATTTTATTTTTATTATTATTATTTTTTTAACAAATTTTTAATACACTGATTTTCTTTACTTTTTTATGAATTTTATTTTAACTTTATTCATAAAATAGAATGGAATCAAAACTTTTTTTTATTTAAATAATAACACACATTTTTATTTTTATTTTATATTGTTTTATATTTTAGAATAATTTTATTTGCCCGGACGAAATTGGGTGTTGACAGCTGCCCCTCCTTACTTAAATTTTACTAGATGATCTGAACTTATGAAGTTCATATCATCTGAGTAAAAGATATGAAATAAAGGTATAGATAGAGGCCGAGACCTTGTACTGAGACGAGAGGGTCGCGAACCTTAAACTGACCTTGTACTGAGACAAAGAGGGCTGTAAATTTTGGATTTGAACTGACCTTGTACTGAGACGAGAGGGTCGTTTTTCTTGATTTTGACCTTGTACTGAGACGAGAGTGTCGTCGTTCTTGATTTTGACCTTGTACTGAGACGAGAAGGTCATTGTTCTTGATTTTGACCTTGTATTGAGACGAGAAGGTCGTTGTTCTTGATTTTGACCTTGTACTGAGACGAGAGGGTCGTTGTTCTTGATTTTGACCTTGTACTGAGACGAGAGGGTCGTTGTTCTTGATTTTGACCTTGTACTGAGATGAGAGGGTCGTTGTTCTTCATTTTGACCTTGTATTGAGTCTTTTCCTTTAATAATATCTTTTGTTGATTTGAATGAAGTTTGATTTTTCCTTGTTGGAAGATGTATGTTGGATGTATGAAAATGCATGAATTTTTCTTTTTGTTTGTTCTTTTTAAAGAATGCATTTACAAATGCATGAAATGAGATTTTTTTTTTAAAGAATGCATGTTAAAATACATGAAATTTGTTTGAATATGAATTTTTGATTTTGTTCTTTTTGAAAAGTGCATATAAGACTGCATGAAATTTGAGTTTTTGCTTGATGCATTTATGAATGCATGTAATTTTTTTATTGAATATGAATTTTGAAAATGCATGTTTGAATGAATGAAATTTGATTTTTTGTTCTTTTTATTTTTTGAATGGTGCAATTATGAAATAATGAAATTTTTGATTAAATCTGAATTTTGAATTTGAATGAAAATGCATGTTTGAATACATAAAATTTGATTTTTTTTGTACTGTTTGAAGAATGCATTTATGAATGCATGAAAGTTTGATTGAATATGAATTTCTGGTTTGAATGAAAATGCATGTTTGAGTGCATGAAATTTGATTTTCTTTTGTTTTGAAGAGTGCATTTATGAATGCTTAAAACTTTGTGAATTTTTTGAATGAAAATGCATGCTTGAATGCATAAATTCTTTTTGTCTTTTTGATTTGGTTCTTCTTTTTTTTCTAAAAAAAAGAATGCATTTATGAATGCGTGACATTTTGTGAATTTCCTGAATAAAAATGCATGCTTGAATACATGAGTTCTTTTTGTCTTTTTGATATTGTTCTTTTTTTTTTAAGAATGCATGAAACTTTGTGAATTTTTTAAATGAAAGTGCATGTTTGAATACATTAATTCTTTTTGTCTTTTTGATTTTTTTTCAAAAAAGAATGCATTTATGAATGCGTAAAACTTGATTTTTTTTGTTTTATTATTTTTGAAGAATGCATATATGAATGCATGAAATTTGATTTTCTTTTATTTTGTTATTTTTGAAGAATACATATATGAATGCATGGAATTCGATTTTCTTTTGTTTTGTTATTTTTGAAAAATGCATATATGAATGTATGAAATTTGATTTTCTTTTGTTTTGTTATCTTTGAAGAATGTATATATGAATGCATGAAATTTAATTTTTTTTTTGCTTTATTATTTTTGAAGAATGAATATATGAATGCATGAAATTCGATTTTTGAAGAATGTGTGTTAAAATGCATGAAATTTTGTGTTTTTATTATTCTTTTATTTTGAATGAAAATGCATGTTTAAATGCTTGATATTTTATTTTTGATTTTCTTGGATGATAATGCATATGTTAAATGAATGAAATTCTATTTTTTTTATTTTCTTGAATGATAATGAATGAAATTCTATTTTCTTGAATAATCATTTTCGATGCTAATGTATGTACAAATTTTTTAAATGATTTTACAAATGATGATTTTTTGAGTGAACTTTTCAAAGACAATGTTTCAAAAAGATATGTACTAATTTCTCAAAAGAGAAGATATGTACAAAAGATATTTTCAATGATTTTTAAATGTTTCAAAATTTATGTACAAAGGAACATTTTCAATGATTTCTTCCAATGTTTATTTAAAAAGTATGTAAAAAGATTTTTCGAAATATATATTTTTTATGTACATTCAAAAGAATTTTTCAATGATTTTATTTTTGTTTAAATGCATATATAAAAAGAATGTAAAAGATCTCAAAAATATGTACAAACTTCAAAGTAAAAATATGTACAAAATTTTTCCTTTTCTCTTTTTCAAAATTTCAATGTGTAGAATCAGGAATTCTTGGTAATCATTGAATTCACTAGATATCAACTTCCATTTTTGAAAATTCATTTAATTCCATTTTTTAAGAAAATCTAGGGTTATTTGAAGCTAATGTCAACATGATGTAGCCATCAACTTTCCTTTTGGAACCACTACTTAGATGCATGCTTGAACCCATGGATAAAAGGGTAAGTGTTTAGGGATTTTGTGGCATTTGAAAGATATTGGAAAGCAAATCTTCCAACAGGACTGCCCCCATTTAGGTGTCCCAATTTAGGTGTCTCAATTTTGGTGTGTTGGGCTGGCTATGTGGGCTTTAAGCTTGGAGGTATGAACAACCTGTTTCAAAAAGAAAATAACGGTAGTGTAAAGGACTCTTCATGAAGGAAAATAGGCTTTGCAACTGCCCCAGTTTTTATGATAGGATTTGTGTGAGGGATTGCTTGTCTTGATGAGGTGACAAAATGGGATAACAAGGGTACGAATGAATCTGGATTGTCCTAGTTGTATGAGGGATGAAAAAGGTACTGAAAATATGATTGTCCCTAATTGGTATGTATAATGACATATGTGTGAGGGAGAGCAAGGGTATCAGATGCCCTAGTGTCACTTCTGATGTTTCATTCTCAGTTGACTTGTGTATAAATGACTCTCTTCTGAAAAAGACATTCTAATAGACTTCTTTCTTTTTTTCATTTTTCATTCATTTTTATTTTTCATTTTTTCCACGTATTATCAGTCACGTCCTCTTGTTACAAAGCTAAACTTTATGAAAATCATTGCAATCATTTCTCAATAAATATGGACTTTATTGGGCTTGTAACGTGGCCAGAGGTTATAGAATTGTGAAGTAAAAGGATATAAAGGCTCAAAAAATATTTTTTTTATTTTATTTTAAAAACAAGGATTATCAACCAAATGTTGTAACCAACCAAGGTTATCTTCCTTTGTATCATTTACTTTCTTTCTCATTAGAGAGTTTGTACTCCCTTTTTATAACCTTTTGAGAATATCTTTTTTTTCTTACTTCTTTTCTTTCTTTCTTTTTTTCTCTTCTTTTTTCTTTTTATTTTTCAAATTTTTTTCCTTTTTTTCTTTTTCATATTTTTTCTTTTCTTGAGAAGCTTTCCATGTACTCATTGTCTGATGTGCATGTTCTTTTAGGGTTTCAGGATCTTCTGATGATACTCCTTTCTTGATGAATTAGGAGCTTTGACATATAAATTATTTTTGAATTTCTTCTATCAAAACCTTACACTAAACTTTAGATTGTTGATGATCTTCATTTGGGGTATTTGAAAGAAATGTTTTTTTTGGCAAAGAGGGTACAAAGGATTTACAAAAGTGTTTTGGATATAGAAACATGGTCATATATCATTTTGAATCATAATTGCTTGATTTTCAAAAAGTTTAACAATGGAACAAAATTAATAACTTCTAACACGTACATTTTTTTATTGTCTTATCTTTTGCTTAAATCGCCCTTTTGGGTTTTCAATCTAACGAACTTTTTTTTTTCGAATGCCCCTGAAGAATAAAGGTAGGTGATTGGTCAACTAATATAAAACTGACATTGTGCCTCAGTGTAAAAATATTCTTAGGTAATAGTAACCATTTGGACAATCTTCGATAATTTTGGGAGTCTAGGAAATTTGGGGAAAACTTAATTTTGGGAAAGACAATAGGTAATAAACACTGTGTATGCAAATTTTTCTTTAGAAAACCCAATTTTTACCTTTATTAAACATTTCTCTTGAATGATCCCATTTTATTATTATTCACAATCTTGTGGATTTAATGATCCATGAACAAATGACTCACCACATTTTTTTTTAAATTAATTATTTTTTTAAAACGCATTTATGAAATTTTTGACTTTTTGTTTTTGGAAAATGCATATATGATATATGTTTGAATGAATGAATGCATGATTTTTTCAAAAAATGCACTTATGAATGATTTTTTTTTAATGCATATATAGTGCATGTTTGAAAGATTTTTTTTTTGAAAAAATGCTTTTATGAATGCATGATTTTTTTGAATGCATAGATGATGTATGTTTGAATGAATTTTTTTGTGAGAAAATGCATTTATGAAATTTTGGACTTTTTCTTTTTGAAAATGCATTTATGAATGCATGATTTTTTTTGGAATGCATATATAATGTATGTTTGAATGATTTTATTTTTCTTTTTGAAAATGCATTTATAAATGTGTGATTTTTTTTTTGAATTCATATATAATGTATGTCTGAATGATTTTTTTTATTTTATGAGAAAATGCATTTATGAAATTTTGGACTTTTTCGTTTTGAAAATGCATTTATAAATGCATGATTTTGTTTTTGGAATACATATATAATCTATATCTGAATGATTTTTTTTTAATGAGAAAATGCATTTACAAAATTTTGGACTTTTTCTTTTCGAAAATGCATTTACGAATGTATGATTTTTTTTTATATTTATTTCTTTTCTTTTAATATGTATGCATGCATAAATTTTTTTTGAGAATGCATATATAAATGGAATTTTTGGGAATGCATGTACAAAATTCTAGAAAACTGCATAAGAGATTTTGTGAATGCATCTATAACTATAACAATTGTAGGTAGCACAAGCGGAAACTTTTAACACGTGTCCACGTATTAAAAAAACAAAGAAAAAAATTCAAAATAAGTAAATACCCAAAAAGGAAAGCAAAACACGTGTCAAAACAAAACAATCAAATCGTGGAAGCTCACATCTGTGACATCTGGCAAGCACAAAGGTGTTCAAAATTCAAAATTCAAATTTCAAATGTCATCATCAAAACGCCCGCCTCTATCTTCATCTATAAATACATCATTCGGTGGATGACCAAAACATAAACCACAAATTCTACACACTGTCCTCTGTCTTTGTCTCACAAATTTACCTTTTATGTTGTTGATGAGCATCATTTTTGGTCCATCTGTTGGTTAATTTTTGCGATTCTTATTTCTGCTCCATCATGTTGGTTAAGTTTTGCGATTCTTATATTTTCTCCAGTAACTAACTCCAAATGGAAGTTCTCTCACAAATGCAAAGTATTATTGAAATCCTAATGGTCGTCGTAGATATTTCTTAACATTTATTATGTCGATTAATATGTCGATTAATTTTGTCTATATTGTTGCAGGTTTGAAGTTATTGAAAACTGGGAACTTGCAGTACGAGACGGAGGATGTTCTTCCAGTGTGCTTTAACCCACCTCGTGATGGTTTAACGAAGGGAAAGCCACCTGGCGATGGTGTAACGAAGGGAAAGCAACAAACTTGTGGAAAAGTCTGGAAGATGGATATTATGTTCGTTATATACATTTGTTTTATGTTTCTTTGTATTTGAAGCGAAATGCAAATTATTCTTCCAATCCTAGATATTTGTTAATTTTGTGTATATTGTTGTAGGTTTGTAGTTATGTAGTAAGAGTCCGAGGAGGTGAAGCCAGTGTGGTTTAACTTTGCAAGACAAATAGCTAAAGAAGTGAAAGCAACAAACTTGTGGAAAAGTCTTGAAGCGTCAAGAATTGTGATATATGTTTGTTATGGTAGATGGTACATATAGATTTGTGATACTGTTTCTTTGTATTTGTTAAATGTTTCTATTTGAATCTTTTATCCTACTGCGTAACTCATCCCTTAACATTTAACAAAGACTTCGCCAAGAATCCTAAACCATTCTAACACGTCGGCCAACAATAATTTTCCACTTCTAAACAACTGCGTCACACGTTCAATACACCCAAACAACTTCGTAGCTCATCCCTTAACATTTAACAAAGACGTCACCAAGACCTTGAATTCATTCCAACACGTCGGCCAACCATACATTGCCACTTCTAAGCAACTGCGTAACACGTTCAATGAACCGTAACAACTTCGTAAGTCATCCCTTAACATTTAACAAAGACGTCGCCAAGACCTTGAATTCATTCCAACACGTCGGCCAACCATACATTGCCACTTCTAAACAACTGCGTAACATGTTCAATGCACCGTAACAACTTCGTGAGTCATCCCTTAACATTTAACAAAGACGTCGTCAAGAATCCTAAACCATTCTAACACGTCGGCCAACAATAATTTTCCACTTCTAAACAACTGTGTCACACGTTCAATACACCCAAACAACTTCGCACCTCATCCCTTAACATTTAACAAAGACATCGCCAAGAACTTGAATGCATTCCAACACGTCGGCCAACCATACATTGCCACTTCTATCCTACTACATCAGACGTTTAATACACACAAACAACTTCGTACCTCATCCCTTAACATTTAACAAAGACGTCGCCAAGACCTTGAATTCATTCCAACATGTCGGCCAACTATACATTGCCACTTCTAAACAACTGCGTAACACGTTCAATGCAACGTAACAACTTCGTAAGTTATCCCTTAACATTTAACAAAGATGTCGCCAGGAACTTCAATGGATTGAAACCATAAATTCCATATCGAAAAGTTTGTTAACAACCAAATTAACAAAGTTACAATTATTTATGCATGTCAAAAATAGAAAGATCAATACTCGGGTGATGATGTTTGAATTGTCGAACGACCCTCTCAAATTCATCTTCGAACGCCTCTTTGCCTATGTTACTGAATTCTCCAAGTTCGGATATCAGTTCTGCTTCCCTTTTTTCCTTCGCTATTTTTACCAAACATAGTTCATCCTCTGCATTCTTAGCTCTTACTATAGCACCATCAGCCAATACCTTGAATGCCCTGGCCTCTTCCTTCGCAATTGTGGCCACTTCCTTTGAGGTCTTGGCTTCTTCCTTCACAGCTTCCGCCTCTTTCTTCGCAGCATCAAGCATTTGCTCAGCAGATTGGGCTCTTTTATTGGTGGCTTTCAATTCAGCCTCAACCTCTTTCCACTTTTCTTGGACAGCCTTCAATTTGTCGCATTCAAGCTTTTGCAATCTTTTTAATTTAGCCCTATATTGACCATCAATGTCCTCAATCTTTTCGTGAACTAGGTCCAGCATATCCTTGTGCCGCTTCAATTGCGTACGCAACCACTTTATTTCCAAATGTTCCATATCCAATCTGTTTGAAACATTTTGCTTCTCCTGTTTTAGTACTTCAACCTCATTCTCCAACGAATGTATTTCGTTGTTCCAATGCATGAGTCTCGTTGACAATGCAATTGCACGGCCCAAAATGGCAAAAATAGATTTTAACATGCCATGATATCCCACATAATCTAGCATCTCTTTATCAAAATTAGATGGAAAGTCCGAACTACACAATGTCGACCTCACCAACTCTCTGTCCATGTTAATTTGCCAGAGTGAATTGTCCTTGACTTTGCAGTTCGCTACGTGGTCTACTCGGGAGAGAGGTCCTTCGCCAAAGTATAATAGTCCCGCCAGATTAGGCAACTTTATTTCCTCCACTAGAGGCCTGAAACTGTACGAAGATTGGTGAGACGGGGGTTTGTTCATCGCATAGTTGTTGGGAGTGGCTGAGGACGATAGAGCAATTGTAGATACTTGAGGTTGAGTCTGGGTTTGCATTTTGGAATTTATCTCTTGGAGAGAATTGTTGTGCTCAACTATATTTGGAGTGGTTGAGGAAGATAGATCAACTGCAAATGCTTGCTGTGGTGGGCATGAGTTTCCCCTATTGGAGGACGAGTCCTCCAGCAGTTTTGATATGTCGTCCTCTTCATTAACAGAAGGCACTATGGGTTGATGATTGTTCTACTGCATAGTCGTGTCCTGTGGTTGCCATGCGTTGTCAGTGCTTGAGCCTGAGTCCTCCAACAGTTTTGATATGTCATCCTCCTCATCAACAGAAGGCACTATGGATTTAGGATTGTTCTGCTGTATAGTGTTGTCCGGTGGTTGCCATGCGTTGTCACTGTTTGAGCATGAGTCCTCTAGCATTTTTGATAGGTCGTCATCATCAGGATTTTCCTATTGTTCTTCATTGGGGACGACAGACGGAGTTGTAACACGGAGGACATTGGGATTCCAATAACCCATCACTTCTGTAAAAACAAAAGTTAACTCTTAAATTATGACAAACATTACACAACTTACAGCACCACATTGTTACTGACCTTTCAAGTACTGATCAGGTTCCTTCGCGTCAATTGAATCCATCAGGTCTTTCGTGGGTAAGGGTTTGCCGTACGAAATCCTGAAATCAATTTGGAAATTGTATGTCGAGCTTTTCTTGTGCTGTTAGTTGATTGGTCGTCCGAGATTTGAACTTCGTCGGTATGACCCAATAAAGAGGAAACCTGGGGGCATAGTTCTCATCAAAGATTATGCGCCTCGAGAGATCAATTTTTCTAGCTTTTACTTTAAAGAAAGCATCCTTGAATGTATTAAAAGATTTTTTGTACAGGGAAAATAATTTCAGACGCGAACTAGTAGGAGATAAAGAAATCCACCCAATGGACTCACCGTATTTCATTTGATAAAAAAACATGAACTTATTCTTAGTTGGCTCTATACTGAAATATTTACAAACGATTTGGAACGCCTGCAAAAACCCCCATGTGTTTGGAGCAAGTTGGCTAGGGGCGGTCTGCATTTCAGTCAACAGCTTGCATTCAAAAGTAGAAAGAGGAAACTGAATGCTAAATTGTGTAACCATATACTCATAAAAAAATGTATAGTCATCCCCATTTAGGGTAGGGGACATGTACACTCTCTCAAAGTGTTAGCTCCGCTGAGGCCTATGAAAGGGAAGACTTTGCAAGGGCAAATACGGTACTTCTTCGATGGCTCTCTCAGATACATATTTGTACAGCTAGACTTATGCTGGTCAACCTCCCCGCTTACCCAAACGTAATCTGGGTCTGCAGGAGAAGGGTATTTCAGTTTCTTATGGGGTTCTTTCGCGGTGGGTCATCCCAATAATGATGTTGACGCTTACGCTTTAAGAGTTTTCTTTGAATGGGATAGGAAATGGAGTTTGGCTATATGGGTTGCATAGTACTACCCACAAAATCAGAAACTGAAATAAATTGAGCAATTGAGCAATTGCAACAAAATTGCAGGCAAGTAGGATAGCACGACACAATCAGAGATCGGCGGGAGTCTGCTTTCTTTGAACGGAGCGAGTATATCTTAGAAAGCAAAACTCCAAATGTAGCTTCTTCAATCAAAAATATGGTCTGCTAGGGCCACGTCATTCTTTGTGAACAAATTAAGACATGCCACGTAAATCACTTACATGCTGTCATTTCACTTTTCCAGAGAATTTGATTCACTACCATCGTCGTTTCTTGGTAAACGAGAGGTCAGCATTATGATTATAAAGGAAAACCCCTCATTAATGTTGTCGCAAATTCATAAATCCCCTCATTAATGCACTGAAAAATTGAATTCATTTGAACATTTACATACCACATATACACATGTTTGCCAACCGTGAGTTCGAATGCATTCAAACAACATTTACGAATTATAAACACCTTCGCGTTAGTTATACATTCATGAGAGCACCTCGGCCAACGCTCACTTAGAATGCATTGAAACAGCACCTACGAATTATAAAGACGTCGGCAACTGTTCTAATGCATTTCCACAAGTCGGCCAAGCCTTATTTAGGAGTTAAAAACACCTAGAGTAGACTTTGGATGCATTGGAACACCAGTTACGAATTAAAAATGCTTCGCCGATAATTCTAATGCATTGGAAAACGACGATCAACATTGACGTAGGAAATGAAAACACGTCGGCAACTGTTATAATGCATTGGAACACGTCGGCCAACATTGACGTACTAAATGAGAACATTTCGGCAACTGTTCTAATGCATTTGAACACGTCGGCCAAGCCTATTTAGGAGTTATAAACACCTAAGGTAAACTTTGAATGCATTGGAAGACCAGTTACGAATTATAAACACTTCGGCGATAGTTGTAATGCATTGGAACATGTCGGCCAACATTCACATACCACATATGAACACGTCGGCAACTGTTCTAATGCATTTGAACACGTCGGCCAAGCTTCATTTGTTAGATATAAGCACCTAGGGTGTACTTTGAATGCATTGGAACACCAGTTACGAATTAAAAACACTTCGGCGAACATTCACATACCACATATGAACACGTCAGCAACTGTTATAATGCATTGGAACACGTCAGCCAAGCCTCATTCATGAGTTATAAGCACCTAGGGTATACTTTGACTGCATTGGAACACCAGTTACGAATTAAAAACACTTTGGTGAACATTCACATACCACATATGAACACGTTGGCAACTGTTCTAATTCATTTAAACACGTTGGCCAAGCCTCATTTAGGAGTTATAAACACCTAGGGTAGACCTTGAATGCATTGGAACACCAGTTACGAATTAAAAACACTTCGGCCAACATTCACATACCACATATGAACACGTCAGCAACTGTTCTAATTCATTTGAACACGTCGGCCAAGCCTTATTTAGGAGTTATAAACACCTAGGGTACACTTTGAATGCATTGGAAGAGCAGTTACGAATTATAAACAGTTCGACGATAGTTGTAATACACTGGAACACGTTGGCCAACATTCACGTACTAAATGAGAACACGTCGGCAACTGTTCTAATGCATTAGAATACGTCGGCCAAGCCTCATTTAGGAGTTATAAACACGTAGGGTAGACTTTGAATGCATTGGAACACCAGTTACGAATTAAAAACACTTCGGTGATAGTTGTAATGCATTGGAACACGTCGGCCAACATTGACTTAGGAAATGAAAACACGTCGGCAACTGTTATAATGCATTGGAACACGTCGGCCAACATTGACGTACTAAATGAGAACATTTCGGCAACTGTTCTAATGTATTTGAACACGTCGGCCAAGCCTATTTAGGAGTTATAAACACCTAAGGTAAACTTTGAATGCATTGGAAGACCAGTTACGAATTATAAACACTTCGGCGATAGTTGTAATGCATTGGAACATGTCGGCCAACATTCACATACCACATATGAACACGTCGGCAACTGTTCTAATGCATTTGAACACGTCGGCCAAGCTTCATTTGTTAGATATAAGCACCTAGGGTGTACTTTGAATGCATTGGAACACCAGTTACGAATTAAAAACACTTCGGCGAACATTCACATACCACATATGAACACGTCAGCAACTGTTATAATGCATTGGAACACGTCAGCCAAGCCTCATTCATGAGTTATAAGCACCTAGGGTATACTTTGACTGCATTGGAACACCAGTTACGAATTAAAAACACTTTGGTGAACATTCACATACCACATATGAACACGTTGGCAACTGTTCTAATTCATTTAAACACGTTGGCCAAGCCTCATTTAGGAGTTATAAACACCTAGGGTAGACCTTGAATGCATTGGAACACCAGTTACGAATTAAAAACACTTCGGCCAACATTCACATACCACATATGAACACGTCAGCAACTGTTCTAATTCATTTGAACACGTCGGCCAAGCCTTATTTAGGAGTTATAAACACCTAGGGTACACTTTGAATGCATTGGAAGAGCAGTTACGAATTATAAACAGTTCGACGATAGTTGTAATACACTGGAACACGTTGGCCAACATTCACGTACTAAATGAGAACACGTCGGCAACTGTTCTAATGCATTAGAATACGTCGGCCAAGCCTCATTTAGGAGTTATAAACACGTAGGGTAGACTTTGAATGCATTGGAACACCAGTTACGAATTAAAAACACTTCGGTGATAGTTGTAATGCATTGGAACACGTCGGCCAACATTGACTTAGGAAATGAAAACACGTCGGCAACTGTTATAATGCATTGGAACACGTCGACCAACATTGACGTACTAAATGAGAACACTTCGGCAACTGTTCTAATGCATTTGAACACGTCGGCCAAGCCTCATTTAGGAGTTATAAACACCTAGGTTAGACTTTGAATGCATTGGAAGACCAGTTACGAATTATAAACACTTCGGCGATAGTTGTAATGCACTGGAACACGTCGGCCAACATTGACGTACTAAATGAGAACACGTCGTCAACTGTTCTAATTCATTTGAAAACGTCGGCTAAGCCTCATTTTTGAGTTATAAACACCTAGGGCAGACTTTGAATGCATTGGAACACCAGTTACGAATTAAAAACACTTCAGTGAACATTCACATACCACATATGAACACATTGACAACTGTTCTAATTCATTTGAAGACGTTGGCCAGCCTCATTTATGAGTTATAAGCACCTATAGTTTACTTTGAATGCATTGGAACACAAGTTACGAATTAAAAACACTTCGGCGATGGTTGTAATGCATTGGAACATGTCGGCCAACATTGACGTAGGAAATGAAAACACGTCGGCAACTGTAATAATGCATTGGAACACGTCGGCGAAGCCTTATTTATGAGTTATAATCACCTAGGGTATACTTTGAATCCATTGGAACACAAGTTACAAATTAAAAACACTTTGACGATAGTTGTAATGCATTCTAACACGTCGGCCAACATTGACGTAGGAAATGAAAACACGTCGCCAACAAATTTTACAAAGTTACAATTATTTATGCATGGCCGACGTCTGCTATCATTCACTTATTCTTTGTAACTAACTATCGAGTCCTGTCATGTTTGTTATTGTATTAATTAATTTTTGAATTAAGCATAATTTACAAAGAATCTTAGCAAGAGACGTTTCAATCACAAAGCATCTAATCGTTGCATCTGACGTATGTGACCACTGTTAACATTTCGAACACATTCAAATTTCAAATTTGAAAATTCAAATACATACTTTATGTCTGTGAGGTAGTACAAGCTGAAATAGTGGTGCACGTGACTCTCTGCCAATTTACGTACAAATTCATCAACAGACGTGTCAATCCCAAACTATGAAATCGTGGAAGCTTACGTCTGTGACGGGTGGTAATCTGTGAACCACATATTCAAATTTCTAATTTTAAAAACCGATAGTGTGTCTTTGTCAAAAATTTCTATAAAACCTTCATTCTGTGTAATAGCAAATGCCATGATTTGGGTTAAGTTTTTTTCATGATATTGCATTTGTGTGAGTCGTACTATTTTGGCCTTGGGATTCTTATATCTTCTCCACCAATGTTTCCTTTGATTTTCCCTTCTTTGTTTTCTTCCTCTTACGGATTGCAAAATTTTGCTGTCTTTGTGGTATTCCTCTTACCCATTCCTTTTTTAAGTTCTGCAAATTTTTGCAAATTTCTTCCATTTATCAACTAACAAAACCTCAGCACCAATTTTTTTTCCAATTGACTCTCCATATTTCTTCCATTTATCACCTAACCAACAATCAGCACCAATTTTTTTCCAGTTGAGTCTCCATATTTCTTCCATATATCCACTAACCAAACCTCTGCAAGATTTTTTTTTTCAAATTTACTCTCCATCTACCACTGTTATGAAGCACAAGCAGTAGTTGATTTCATATTAGCGGCACAAAGAGATTACCAGATACGGATTTCAAGAACTTATTATGTAACCAACCAAAAAAACTTGGTTGCCTAAATTGTTAAAGGCAGATTTTAATTTATTTTCCAATTCACTTTCTATCTACAACTCTTATGAAGCTCAAGTAACAGTGTATTTGATATTTGGATTATTAAAAGAAAATTAATGTTCCACATTTCAAGCAGTGAATGTATTTGCCATTGTGATAAGTTGTCTGCCTAAATTGTTTTTGTCAAAATTTTATTTGCAAGTTCATAACCAATGTCCTACAAATACTATTTCAATAAATTGAAACACGTCATGCCATAGTTTCAAAGCATTCGAAGACGTCGGCCATAGTTTGAAAACAAGGTAACACTTCTGTCTATAGTTTTAATTCATTGAAACACCTCGGTCTATCCCCAATTAGCACTAATAAACACCTCGGAGAGATTTTGAATTCTTTGGAACACGTCGGCCAATCATTAATTAGCACTAATAAATAAATCCGCCACAGTTTGAATGTATTAAATGACGTCTGCAAAGTTTCAATTATAACTTATAAAAACATCGTGTACAGTTTGAATAATACAAGTACGTCTGCCAAGCTTCACTAATTAAACAACAAAATTAGAACACATTCTTAAACCTGTATAGCCAAATTAAGGATAATGCAATAAACATCTAATAACCTTATTTAGAGAACACAAATTTATATCAAACGGAATTAACATAGTTCCAGACAAGAAAACGTCGATTAACAAAGTTGAAATTTCCAAAATCAAAGCACAACATTCAAGTATGAAATTTCAAATAAAACTTCAAACATCGTCCTCCACCATCTTTCCGTCTACCACATCTTTATCCATGTCAAAAATTGGGAATCAACAGTAGGGTGATGAAGTTGGAATTGACGAAGGGCCTGAAATCCATCTTCGAACACCTCGATGCCGACGTTAACTAATTCGCCAATTTTAGACTTCAGCTCTGCTTCCCTTTTGCCCCAAGCTTCTTTGATTTTACTCACGTCATCCTCTGCATTTTTAGCTCTTATCTCAGCAGCATCAGCTCCTTCCTTTGCAGCCCTGGCCTCTTCCCTCGCAGCTTGGGCCTCTTCCTTGCAAGTTTTGGCTTCTTCCTTGCACGCTTCAGCTTCTTTCTTCTCAGCCTGTAACATTTCCTCTGAATTTTGGGCTCTTTTTTTCGTCTCTTCCAAGTCAGCCTCAACCTGTTTCAACTTATCCTCGACGGACTTCAGCTGCGCAGATGCTTGCTGCTCAAATTTATCATGTTCAACCATATAAAAATCATGTACATCATTCAATTTTTCTCGAGCTTCCTCCACTATCGTCTCCTCTCTCTCAATAGCAGATTGCAAATTCCTTATTTCCACCAGTTTCATATTCAGTGTATTTGACAATTCCTTTTTCTTCTGCTGCAGTACTTCAATTTCATCCTTCAATGTACTTAAGAAGTTTATTTCGACAGTAGAATCCATGAGTCTTGCTGTCACTGCCATTGAACGCTCCAACATCGCAAAAATAGAAGTCAACATGCCCTGATTCCCCACAGAATCTAGCAACTCTTTATCATAAGTTGATGGAAATTCCGAACTACCTAAACGCGACCTCACCAACTCTGGATTCATGTTAAGTTCCCAAAGTGAGTTGTCCTCCGGTTTGCAGATTCCAACGTGGTCTACCCTGTAGAGAGATCCTGGACCAAAGTAGAATAGGCCTGGCAGATTAGGCAACTTTGGTACCTCAACTGGAGGCCTGGTGCTGACCGAAGATTGGTGAGAAGGTGCAATGGTACGCAAAGAGTTGTTTCGAGTCCCAGAGCAAGATGGGTTAGCTGCAAATTGTTGAGGTTCATTGTCGAGTTGGATTTCAGAAGGCAACACTGGCGTAGGATTGTTCTCCTTAATTTGGAACTCCTGTTCTGGGGCTGAGTTCGCCCTCTTCCCAACCGACGATTCAACTATTTTTGTTGAAACTTCGTCATGCTCTGAAGTTCTCATTGGTTCAGGATTCTACATATTCGAGTCGTCGACTTCGCATGATTTGCCCCTCTTTGAGGACGACTGCTCCAACTGTTTTCGAGAGTGATTGTCATCATCCGAGTACACTACCATCTTCCTTTTTTTACCCCTTCCAGCTTGGCCTTTATCCTCCTCGGAATTGGCAGCTTTAGCTATTAGCGCCCTTCGATTCCACTTTCCCATGAGTTCTGCAAAAACAAATTTATTTGTTACACAATGACAAACATGAAATCAGTCACATGAGCACACACAGCTCACCATTCAAGTACTCTACAAGGTCCTCGGCATCAACCGAATCCATCAACTCTTTTTTCGGTAACGGGGACCTGTATGAATTTCTAAAATCAATTAGACATTGTATGTCTACCTTTTCCTCGGCTGTAAGCTGATATTCCTGCCTAGATTTGAATTTGTTGGGGATGGTCCAATAAAGAGGAAATCTTGGCGCATTGTTCTGATCGAACAGTATACGCTTTAAAGGATCATTCTTGGTAGGTTTTACTTTAAAGAATGTATTTTTGAATTCCTTGAAGGAATATTTGTACAGGGTAAACAATTTTAGATGAGTACTTGCAGGTGCTAAAGAAATCCAACCAATCGACTTCCCGTATTTCATTTGGTAAAAAAACATAAACTTATTTATAGTTGGGTGTATACTCAAATACTTACAAAGTATTTGGAACGCCTTCAAAAGCGCCCATGTGTTCGGATGAAGTTGGCTAGGGGTTCTTTGCATTTCGTTCAAGATATGGCATTCAAAAGGCGACAGAGGGAACTGAATGGCAAAGTCTCTGACCATGTAGTCATATACATAAGTATAGTCATCGTCGTTCACAAGTGGCGACATATAAACCCTCTCGAACTAGTTACAACCACTCAGTTCTACGAAAGGCATGAATTCCGGTGGACAAACATTGGAGATGCTCACAACCTGTCGAAGATAATCATTTGTAAATATAGAGGCAAATCGCTCCACATCCGTCCTTACCCATTTGTATTTATTGTCTGAAGGAGGAGGTTATTTCACTCTTTTCTTAGGTTTCTTTCTTGGTCTCTCATCCCCCGACTGATTCATAGCCTTACGCTTTCTGGGTTTCACAATAGCCTTATTCTTTAAGGGTTTCGAAATGGCCTTACCCTTCTCCACTCCTAACTCAATGTCTATAGCAGAATAATATCCTATTGGTTGCACCTCAATAGCAACCATCGTTCTACCATCAGAACCCTTAGCAGAAACAGAATCACAAAAAGAAGACATGAAGCAAGAACTTACCAAATTAAAGAGATCAGACAAAAATGGAGGCAAGAGCGTCAGGAAGATTGTAGATATTCGCCAATATTATTTCTTTGAGTTTTGAGGGTGAATGTTTCAAACTTTCGTAACCTATTCTAAAACTCAAAAGTCTCATTAGAAAGTTAAACTACAAACGCAGCATTTTTAGTATAAAATTTGTATTCATAGTGCCCATTAAGCAATTTGTGAAGCAATTAAAGGCGGACACGTCAGTCAAGTACGTCCTGTCATTTCAGCATTCCAGAGAATTTTCTGCATTAACCAAAGCCGTTTATTGGGAGATGAGAGGTCTGAATTATAATTATTAACCAAAACCCCTCATTAATGTTTTTTCAATTTGATAAAACCCGTCATTAATGCGCTGACAACTTAGCACTTTTAAACACTAAAGTGTAAACACTAAACAACTTTAACAACCGTAATGAGCACTCAAACACGTCGGCTAAGTTTCACTTAGTAATTACAAAGCCCTAGACCATAGTTTGTATGCATTTAAACACGTCGGCCAAGTTACACTTAGCTGTATAAACACCTCCGCCAGATTTATAATGCTTTCCAAAAGCTCGGCCAAACTTGAAGAGCACTTATAACTACCTTTGCTAGAGTTTTATTGGAATGAAACACGTAGGGCATCCTTCACTTATCAATTACAAAAACATCGACTGGAATTTCAATGCATTAAATTACCTTCACCAACCTTTACTTAGCGTTCATGCAAAACTTAGCCAGAGTTTCAAGCAATTTTATCACGTTGGGGAAGGTCAAACTAGGACATATAAATACCTCTGGCAGAGTTTTAATGAATTCTAACACGTCGGCCATCCTTTACTTAACACTTTTGAAAACCTCGATGAGACTATTAATGCATTCGAACACGTTATACAACCTTTACCGACGAGTTTTATATACTTCTGGCATAATTTCATAGCATTCAAACACCTCGGCTATGCTTTTTTTATCGCTACTAAACACGTTTACATTTGAAACACCTTGGCCAAATTATCAATTCATCTTAACACTTAGGTCAATTCTCCCGTGCATCCAACTACCTTGACCAAAGTTCACTTAATCCTTAATATTAGTATGATTTTTTTTTTTTAAAAAACTTTCCTAAAAATAGTGTATACAAAATTTTTCATATAATGTACGTAATTTATATTAACAAAATAATAAGGTATGCGCAATATTTAAGACGAAATTATAAATCTTGGTCACGTAATAATTTTTTTTTTCATTTTGAATGCAGAGAAACAACTTGGACAACTGTGGTTTATCCTGTTAAATGGAAGAAAAGCTAATGTAGCTTTCTCTCCATAGTAGACTAGACTAATGTCCCACAATCGTAAACGATTTCGACAAAATTTCATACCCCAGTACAAAGGTTGTACGTAGCATTATTTTTTCGTCAAAAGAGAACATTGGGGCTTGTTGAAATTTGATTGGAAAACTCAGGTATCCAATTTTGACTTAATTATGCATTACAGATTTTTTATATCTACAGTTTTTTTTAGTAAACGTGATATTCACCAAAACAGCAATTGTTATACTTTTTCTCAACATTGGATTGCAGTAATGATGCGCAGTTCCATCTTCTACAACCAATTAACACACGCCAAATAAAAACTTATATCAAAAAGTTGATTGTATCTTTATTTTTTTAATAACTTAATAGATTTGGGCGCTGCAAATACTACCTTATATGGTACGTGGATTTTCTTTTGCGTGAAACAATACTGTATTTGCTCTGAAAATTTTGTTTCCAGCCACAGATATTCCTTTTTACTTTATTCTGCATTAAAAGTTTTCTTTTCGATGTCTTTGTCAGAAACTGATATTCACCAAAAATGCAATAGTTGACCTTTTATATTTAGTATAACTTCTTTTTGTTAACACTTCTGCATCTTCATTTTATTTTATCATCTTCATCTCTAACATCAGAACAAGCTCAAACAGAATTTCAAATTGTTATTCATATGGATATGCATATAGGTTCAAATGATTACAAAATTGCAAGAAGAAGAAGGAGAATGATCATCGCCGATAAGTCTTCCAATAAAAAAAAAATCGAGCATGTAGAAAGTTATATCTTTGTACTTCATGTTCATCATTTTTGTAGTTTCTTCTAAGAATGTTTCATTTATCGATATATTGATTGTCATTGTATCGAGTTTTCTGCTTCAGGTGACAATGAGGTCGACCAAAGTAATGGACATCAAATGGAAGTTCTGAAACCAACTGAGGGTAGCATGCACATAGTATATAACTATCGTTTATGGAAATTTATGCTTTAAGCAATCAATATTGTTTTTTTAAATTACTTTACTTGTTTGGAAATCTTATTTCAGATAACTTTGATAAGGATTGTTCAAATGCAAGAAGAAAACGGAAGTTTATTGTCTCTCAAAACAAACCCAATAGTATTCCAAAGAGGACGCCATTTGGTGAAGTCATTTGTGGTCAGTCATCACTTTGCTTTTAAATACAATTATCATTCCTAAAAATTACACTATCAGCATCCCTGAACTTAAATTACTTCTTCCAGAAAATAATCAAGATTCAGAAAGAAGTGTTATCGACCAAAGTACTGTCACCCCTGTTTCTCAGAGTATGGTCGAAATTAATCAAAATTATCAAAATTAATCATAATAGAATATAATATATATACATAGTTATCTGTCATGGCTTATGACAAACGATATTGTTTCGCAGGTAATTTTAGTGTATTGAATGTTCAATCAACACAAAAAACCTTCTCATGTTATCAACAAAAACCATCATTTTGTGTTGGCAAGGAGAACAATATTAAATATTCATTGCAAACCAACACATTGGATGCTGGGAAAGGATTTCGAAAGCAACAATATGATGGTAATTTAGAATATCATATATATTTGAGTCAGCTATGAATTTGTTCACCGTACACCATTGTTTACCGGACTACATTATTAGCTAACTAATTTCATATCTGCCATATTTATTGCTTAGGTACAAATATTATTAAATCATTTGTAGAATGTACACAAATGAATTGCTCTGAAAAATCTGACGTTGTCAATATCGCGGATGTTGTTAATCGAACGGAAAATGAAAACACAATTAATAAAAAACAAAACAAACGTCAATTTCATATATGTGATTATTTTTATAACTGCAATTATTTTTTTCTTCATAAACACTTGATTAATATTTACGTATAAACTTATCTTTATCAGGTTCAAGTTATATTATGTCCCCCACAAAATCAAAAACAACGAAGTCATCTCAATCTTCTGAAGTTCTACATCTCTCTTATTCAACTTCTAATATGACTTATTCTTCCATGATATTAGATTATGAACAAGCCTTACCAATTCATATTGATTTTAACAATAAGCTTTATTGCAGAGCTGAATCTCAAGGTTAGGACTTTATTCCTTTTTATATTTACATTTGGTCTTCATTATTGAACAATATTTCTTTATGAATATATTACAAACACATTTTTTATTATTAATGTTCATTAAATTTAGAAATTGTTGATATTGGTTAACCTTGCATGGAATGCCAATACTGTCATGCTGAGTTGTGGTATGAAGAGAGAGCTGATAAATCAAAAAGAGGAAATAAAGTAGAATTCTCTATATGTTGCGGACGGGGAAAGGTACAACTTCCAGTATTACAAAAACCTCCACAATTGCTTACAAATTTACTTAGTGGTGAGGATCATCGAAGCAGAAACTTCTTACAAAACATTATAAGTTACAACAGCATGTTCGCTTTTACTTATATTGGAGGTAAAATAGACTGTTCAGTGAATAATGGATCTGGACCTCCTCAATTTATTCTTAATGGACAAAATTATCACCGCATAGGAAGTTTGTTGCCAGAAAATGGATCAAGTCCTAAGTTTGCTCAACTGTACATCTATGATACAGAAAACGAGACCACTAATAGAATTCATCATTTTGGGTACATAGTTTGATTGTTTTCCTCTTAAAATGATTTAGATGTTACTTTTAACATTTATTTATTTTTTAATTTTAGGGCGAATATAGAACAATCAATTTTTGACAAATCATTGGTTGTTGATCTAATAAATATGATTGATGAACACAATTCACTTGCAAAGTCATTTAGAAGGGTTAGAGATTTGTCACATGGTTTTCCAAAATCTGACTTTACGTTGAGATTGTTTAGAAATAGATGGAAAGATCCTAGAGTGTATAACACCCCTTCAGTTGATGAGATAGCAACTTTAGTAGTTGGTGATTTGAGTAATATGGAGCTAGGAAGAGACATCATTGTCAAAAAGTGTTCAGGAGAATTGACAAGACTACATGAAACGCACACTTCTTTTATTCCACTCCAATATCCTCTGATATTTCCATACGGAGAAGATGGATACCAAGAGAACATTCCGATACGAGAGTGTCACAATAATGGTCAAATTCGGAAGAGAATGCGAGTTTCTTTAAGGGAATTCATTGCATTTAGAATCCAACAAAGAGATCTTGTGTTTGGTAACATCGTCAATGCACGGAGGTTATTGCAGCAATTTGTGGTTGATTGTTACACAAAGATTGAGTCAGAATGTTTGTCATTCATAAGAGCAAATCAGAAATTAATACGATCCGAATTGCTTTGTGGTTTGCAAGAAGCAGTTAACAGAGGAGAGACTGATCCTTCCTTGATTGGTAGATGTGTAGTTCTACCTGCTTCATTTACTGGTGGTATGAGGCACATGTTCAACAACTGTCAAGATGCTATGGCTATTTGCAAGAAATTTGGATATCCTGATTTGTTTATAACTATTACATGTAATGCTAATTGGAGTGAAATTTGGGATTTCCTGAGGCCAAAAGGTTTAAGTGCTTCAGATAGACCTGATATTGTTTGTAGAGTGTTCAAAATGAAGCTCGATCAGATGATGACTGATTTCAAGAAAAATAACTTCTTTGGCAATACTAGGGCAGGTATTTATTTTTTTAATTTAAATTATTCTAATTTATTTAAATATTTTATATTAATATTCGTTACTGATCTATCTTTGTGTATTAGGAATGCATACTGTCGAATTCCAAAAGTGAGGTCTGCCGCATGCTCATATATTATTGTGGTTGAATGGCGAAAATAAATTGTAAACTTCAAGCAATATTGATAGAGTTATCTCTGCTGAATTACCACATGCAGATATATATCCCAAAATTTTCAAAGCTGTTTCAAGTTATATGATTCACAGTCCATGTGGAGCAGCTAGATTCAAGTCACCTTGCATGAAAGAAGGTAGATGCTCGAAATTTTTTCCTAAGAAATTCACATCTTCGACTACCATTGATGAAGATGGATATCCTTCTTACAGACGTCGTGATCATGGTGTAGTTGTGGAGAAAAATGGAATTAAATTAGACAATAGAAGTGTTGTTCCTTATAGTCCAGTCCTTTTGATGAGGTATCAAGCACATGTCAATATAGAGTATTGCAACAAGTCAAATTCGATAAAGTATTTGTTTAAATATGTCAACAAAGGTCCGGATAGAGCTACAATTCAAATTTCTAGCAATTCTGGAGAAAGCAGTGACACAACTATTGTGGACGAAATCAAAAACTACTATGATTTCTGATACTTGTCGCCATGTGAGGCAGTTTGGCGAATATTTGGTTTCGACATCCACCATAGATGGCCGCCTGTGCAAAGATTAACATTCCACCTGCAGCGTCAACAATCAATTTTGTTTCAAGATGACGAGCAGGTTGATGTAGTATTACAAAAAGGACAAACTTCCAAAACAATGTTTTTAGCTTGGTTTGAGGCCAACAAAATTTATTTGGAGGGTAAAAATTTGACATATTCTGAATTTCCAAACATGTTTGTCTGGATGCCTCAACAAAGAGTATGGAGACCAAGGAAGCAGGGCTACATGATTGGTAGAGTGACATATGTTCCTCCTGGATCTGACGAATTGTATTACATGCGCATATTATTGGCAATTCAGAAGGGTTGTACTGATTATGATAGCATAAAAACAGTAAATGGACAAATTTATGAGACATATGAACAAGCTTGTTATGCTTTGGGGCTATTGGCAGATGATAAAGAGTTCATTGATGCAATCATAGAAGCTAGCGAATTAGCTTCTGGAAATCAACTTAGAAGGTTATTTGTTTCATTATTGGTAATGAATACAATGTCAAAACCTGATGTCATCTGGAATGCTACATGGAAGTTACTTTCAGATGGAATCTTACACCATAAAAGGAAACAAAATAACTTTCCAGGTACTATATTTAGCACTTTTACGAATATAATAATATTATTTAGTGTTTATATTTTTTTTTGGTAGGGCTTCAAATTGCGGATCCTCAACTGTAGGAACTCTGTCTTATAGAGATTGAAATGTTATTGGTGTCCAATGGTAGATCATTAAAAGAATTTGTTTCTCTTCCACAGCCTGATATGTCGAATTCCTCATTGTTTCAAAACAATTTATTTATGGACGAGCTAAACTATGATAAAGAAGATATGGGAAGACAACATGAGTCAATGTTACAAGATCTTAATTGTGACCAATTGAAGGTCCATAAAGAGATCATGTCAGCAGTACTTTTACAAGAACGAGGTTTTTTTTTTGTATGGCTATGGTGGTACTAGAAAAACGTTCATGTGCTTTGAGGTCTAAGGGAATGATAGTTTTAAATGTAGCTTCAAGTGGGATTGCTTCTTTGCTACTTCCAGGAGGAAAGACAGCACATTCTAGGTTTTGTATACCTATATTAATAAATGAGGAATCAACTTGCAACATACCTCAGGGAAGTCTTCGTGCAAGGTTATTGATCGAAACCAAATTGATTATATGGGATGAAGCACCAATGATAAATAGATTATGTTTCGAAGCATTTGACAGAACTTTGAGAGATATTATGAAATCTCAAAATGAAGAAAACAGTAAAAAACCATTTGGAGGAAAAGTTGTTGTTTTGGGAGGCGATTTTAGGCAAATCTTGCCTGTTGTCAAAAAAGGATCCAGATATGAGGTCGTGAAGTCAACAATCAACTACTCTGATCTATGGAAAAATTGCAAAGTTTTAAAACTTAACAGGAACATGAGGTTAAGTACAACAACATGTGCTCAGACAGCGACAAGTATAAAAGAATTTGCTGATTGGATTCTGAAAATAGGTAATGGTGAAACAAATCTAGATGAAAATGGCGAGGGAATTATACATATACCAGAAGATCTGTTAGTAAAAAAAAGCGTCTCACCTTTGCTAGCATTAGTTCACTTTGTCTATCCTCAAAATGTCTTAAATAGCATATGTCAAACACTTTTTGATGATGCAGCAATACTATGTCCAACAATTGAAGCTGTAGAGGAAGTTAATGATTTTATTCCATCCTTAATAGATGGTGAAGAAAGAACGTATCTCAGCTCAGATACACCTTGCCAATCTGATGAAAACAATGACATCCAAAGTGAATGGTTCATGTCTGAATTCTTGAACGATATTAAATGTTCTAGAATACCAAATCATAAGATCAAGTTGAAAGTTGGTGTTCCTATCATGCTTTTGAGAAATATTGATCAAGCAAATGGTCTTTGTAATGGGACAAGATTGCAAGTTAATCATCTTTCCAAGAACATTATTTCTTGCAAAGTGATACAGGAAAAAACATTGGTGAGAAGATATTTATCCCGAGAATGAATTTGATTCCATCGGATTCTGGGTTGCCTTTTAAATTTCAAAGAAGACAATTCCCAATATCTTTATGTTTTGCAATGACAATCAATAAGAGCCAAGGTCAATCACTTTCCAAAGTTGGATTATATCTTCCACGTCTGGTTTTCACACATGGCCAACTATATGTTGTTGTTTCAAGGGTAAAAACAAAGACAGGATTGAAAATACTTATTTTGGATGAAGATGGAAATGTGTTAGACAACACAAAAAATGTTGTGTACAAATAAATATTTCGAAACCTTTAATACATATCCTTTACTTATTATTATGTCTGTTATTTATATTATTTTTGTATAGGTTTCTGAAAACATTTCCAATGCATTAAAATACGTCGGCAAATGCTCACTTATTACTAATAAATAACTCCAGTAGTGATTGATTTTTGATAGGACACCTGCCAACTGTAAAACACTTACTCAAAATTCAAATTCAAATTTAAATTTTAAATTTAAAAAAAAATTGTATCTATATGTAAATTCTCTATAAAAAGCTTAGTTCCTTGCATTATCAAAACTACATGGTTTGGTTAAATTGAACGCCTATTTGTTAAGGGATATGTTATTCATGATGTTTAGGGTTTATTGATGTTTGAGTCTTCTTTGAAATTTTATTTTTTATGCATTACGATTCTTATATCTTCTCCAACAATCTTGCTTTAGGTTGGCTTTAGTGTGTAGGGTTTAGGGATTTTATAATCACATCTTCATCAGATGATGATTTTGTTGAAATCCCAGTAAAACTACACCTGCCAGTTATTTTTTTTCCTTTCATTTGCTATTTTTATATCTTCTCCTTTTTTGTTCTGTTATGTCTGTTTTTGGATATTTTTTATGTAGTCCGACAGTGGCAAACCAGAATAATTGAAGGCTTCCATTTACGAGTCTTGTATATTCTCCTCGCTTCACGTTGGATGCTTGCCAGAGAGCATTTCAAATGTGCCACGAATATAGCTTCAGCAAATGGAAGAGCCTAACATCTTTTCCATTTAACATTCGGCTTTCCATGAAATTCAACATATGTGATTATGCTGCCTCAACAAAGTAACATAGTTGATGATTTACCACTGTTTAGAGTTTAGTGTTTATTTTGTATTTCTAACATACTTGATGATTGACAACTATTTAGAGTTAGTGTTTATTTTGTATTTGTAACATAGTTGATGATTGACAACTGTTTAGAGTTAGTGTTTATTTTGTATTTGTTTATAGTTGAATGAATAAATAATTTTTGTAACATTCAAATGTTCTTGACTACTTTTATGGTTTGTGAACACTTTGCAACATGTCAGCTAGAGTGTGATGCACTCAAAGACATACGCGAAACCATACATATACCTTAAAAACAAGTTGACCATAGTGTTAACGAATTCATACACGTCGGCAATAATTGACGTACACTTCGGCCAAGCTTAATTTAACAAGTATGAACAAGTCGACAAGAGTGTCAATTCACTCAAACAATTTGGCTAGCCTAACTTAGGAATTATAAACACACTGGGGATAATGAAAATGAATTGGAACACGTCGGCCATGCCTCAATTCCGACTTATATATTTTCAATCAACTAGTACATAGCCTAACTTAGGTTTTAGATGCATTTTAACACATCTACCATGGTTATAAAAACATACGTTACATTTTCAATCAACTAAAACCATATTGACAAATCCTCACTTAGTACTTATAGACACGTCGGCGATAGTTGAATAAAAAATTTTATTTTACTGTCATGATTTAAAATAAAAAATCTATACACAATTAGATACGTTTTATTGAACAAATTATCAAGTTCCAGCATACATGAATAAAACTTATAAACGAAATTGCTTATAACAAGACAAAGGTTAGACGTACAACTGTAAAAGATAAGTCGCATGCTCTGTAAATGATATTTGCAGTTTTCCATTTTTATGTAAGTACGTCTCAAAGATTTTTTGGTCAACAATATTTCTTGTGAACCTGATATTCACCAAAGAGTAAATTTTTTGACTTCGCTTTAGACTGCAGTGCACGAAAAAACCACAACTTTATCTTCTGCAAGTAAAATTCATATGCGAAGTCAAACAATTTAAAGAAAAGTTTATTGAATCTTTTATATTAAATTGTATGAGCTGGAAAATTTTAATTTAATAAAATTTATTTTAAAAAAAAACTATACACAATTAGATACGTTTTTTTCAACAAAATTAACAACTTCCAGCATACACCAATAAAACTTATAAACGAAATTGCTTATAACAAGAAAAAGGTTTTATGTACAGTTGTAAAAGATAAGTCTGCATGCTCTGTATATTATATTTGTAGTTTTCCATTTTTATGTAAGCATGCCTTAAATCTTTTTTGGTCAACAATATTTGTCGTGAACTTAATATTCACAAAAGTGTAAATTGTTTGACTCGCTTTAGACTGCACTGCACGAAAAAAACACAATTTTATCTTTTGCAACCAAAATTCATATGCGAAGTCCAACAATTTAAAGAAAAGTTTATTGCATTTTTCTCTTTGAAGCAACATAAGAATTAAGAGTGCAGAAAATATTACTTTATATGTTATGTTGAATCGGTTTTGCGTTAAAAAGAAACCTGTGCTGCCTCTTTAAATCAATTTGACTGTCATATCTTTATTCACCCTATACATACATATAGTGTTACTTATCCCTTATAAACACCTACGTCTTAGAAGCCTTCGTGACAGTTATAATCAATTACACTATACTTTCATTGCATTTTAGAGTAAATTTAATGAGCTGTAAAATTATAATTTAATGAAATTTATTTTAAATAAAAAAGCTATACACATTTAGATACGTTTTCTTGAACAAAAATAATAACTTCCACCATACATGAATAAAGCTTATAAACAAGATTGCTTATAAATCCAAAAAAAGTAATAAAAACAACTGTAAAAGATAATTCTGCCTCTTCTATAAATAATATTTCCAGGTTTCCATTTTTATGTAAGACTTAAAGGGTTTTTGGTCAACAAAATTTGTCGTCAAACTGATATTCAACAAAGAGTCAATTTTTTGACTTCGCTTTAAACTGCACGAAAAAATCACACTTGTATCTTCTGCAAACAAAATTCATACGCGAAGTCAAAAAATTAAAAGAAAATTATTGCATGTTTCTCTTTGAAGCAACATAAGATTTCAGAGTTCACAAAATATTACCTTATATGTTATGTTGAAAATGAGACATCTATTGCCTGTTTAAATCAATTGTATCGTAATATCTTTATTGACCCTATATATACATATATTCACCACGGTTGGTTTCAAAGTAAGCTGAAGTAAAAATGACTTTGGTTAGAAAGCAAACTAGCTTTATACAAGACCTTACTGCTGAAAAGGAAAATTGGCACATTGTTGTTAGAGTGATACTATTGTGGTTCGTTTATGATTTTAACCGACCAAATTTCCCGTTTTCATTGGAATTGGTACTTCAAGACGAATTGGTAAGATGTTGTACTCTGTTATCTTGAAAATCTTTGATTCATCCTTTTTTTCATTATTTCAAAAAAATTTATGCAGGATAATAGTATACATTGTTCAATCAGGAGGACACTCATTTACAAGTTCCAAAACGATATTCTTGAGGACAATGTTTATTCTATACAAAATTTCACTGTTGCACCAAATGGTGGATCCTATAGAACAACCCAGCATGCTTACAAAATAAATTTCCAGTTTGGAACAAAGGTTATTGTTGTTGATAACAATCTGGTTCCTAATAGAAGTTTGCATTACACACCTCTCTCCTGACTGACTTCTGCTTTGGACACAGACTATTTAGTTAGTAAGTCATTGTATTATCTTCAAATATAATCTCAGATCATTTGCACTTTATATATTACAAAAATATATTGGATTTTGAAGATGTTATGGGAGTTTTAACTAGGGTGGGAATCAAAAGAGAGCTCCAAAGAAACGAAAAAACGATAAAGCTGAATGTTATTTGCTTGGAGGCTGACGGGTAAAATAAATTAATGATTTGTTGTTTTTTGTCAATTGAGTATGTCATTTTTTTAACTTAACTTAAATTTGGCCATAGGTTTCGAATAAAATGCACTTTATTTGGTAAATATGTGGACGACCTAAACACATTCCTAGCTTCTGGGGAGGTTCAAAATGTTGTTATTTCTATTGAATTTGCAAAGCTGAAGCTTTTTCAAGGTATTCGATTCAGAGTACAATTATACTTTATTCATTTTTACTTTTGTTAACTTCCGTTAATTAAATTATTTACTTATTTCTTTAGACAAGATCTGTCTCCAAAACTGTATTGATTGCACTAAAATAGTTTTCAACATTAACTGTGACAAGGCAAAGGAACTAAAAAACAGGTAATCTTTTAAAATACTTTTATTATTTGGTTAAATAACTAAAAATTGCTCATCTTCATTTAATCACATTTTTCATATGTGTAGGATGTGTCAAAATTCTGAGTCCCCCTCATAGAGACTTAGTCAGTTGTGTGATAGTTCTAAACACACTCCTGAAGATGAGTTCCTGCTAAACACGGAGAAAGCACCCATTGAACGATTAAAAGATTCGAAAGAGGTTTGACTTATTTACCCCACATTTGAACATTAGTATATTCTTCATATTTGATATTCATAAGTTTGTCAAAATCTTTCAGGAAAACAATTTTGTTGTTCTGGCTACTATCAAACATATTTTTGATGATGACTGGTGGTATACAGCTTGCACGTGCAATAAAGCGGTATACCCAGATTCAAAAATGTTTTTCTGTGAAAAATGCAATAAACACGTGATCAAACTTCAACCAAGGTATATTTTATGTTTATTTAGCTTATTTAACCTAAGCTATTATTAATAATTAATTTTATACCGTTTCTATATTATATTATATTATGTTATTTTTTATTATATTATACATTTCATTTGAACAAAATTTTTAATAATAAATTATTGCAATTCTGTTTCAGGTAAAATTGACGTTGAGAGTTATGGATGAAACAAATTCAACAACTTTCGTTCTTTTTGATAAGGATGCTGCATCCCTTTTGAAAAATTCTTGCTCAGAAATTCTTGAATCCTTGGAAAAGGTTATGCATATACCATTCCCTGATATAATTTATATATATATATATATATATATATATATATATATATCTATATCTAAAGACTATTATTTATACATATATAAATTTATACATAAATACAATAACAACTATTATTTCAGACTACTGATGGTGTTAATTTGCCAAAGGAATTCGAAGATCTTCTCGAAAAGACTGTTCTATTTAAAGTCCAGAGTAGAAATCAGGATAATTTTCGTTTTGAACAATCATTTAGAGTAAAAAAAGTATGCACTGATAAGCTTATCATACACAAATATGTTGAAGGATTGATGAAGCCACATGTTTATACTTTGTTCTTAATGTTTATGATTTATTATTTCATAAAAATTTTAATGTTTTTGTTTTGGAAATTATTTTCTTATTATCTTTTTGGTTTAAAGGATGTTTTTTCTGAGCTTGAAAAGTTGTCAACCAGAAAAGATGTAAAAAATGTTGACTGTGTTGGAGTAGCAGAGGTATGTATAGTTGAATGAAACAAAAATTTATTTCAACCACATGAAATTCAAATTTTATAATTTTGTGTTTTTGTAGGATTTATTGCCAAAATTTGTGAATGAAGCACACGATGTCGGCTCACAGACTGTTCACTTAGCGACAGATGTTCTTAGCAACAAAATTGAAATTACTGGACAAAAAAGACAATGTTCTTCAAGTTTGCAATCTTCTGAAAATGACGTTCCATTGAGAAAGTTAAGAAAAAACATCAAAATAGAAAAGTGACTTTGTTTAGGATTTAAGAATTTTGATTAATTGCTCCATGTTGTGTAATTTAGGTACTCTCTATTTTTGCTTTAAGTACTCTCTATTATTATGACATTTTGTTTGAATATTATTTGTAAAGCATACTTTTATTTGGTAATTAAATGTCTTTATTAGTTGTTTACTGTTATTTCTATTGTTATGTTTATCTTAATTTGTCTGAATGTACTACTGTATCACAAGTTAATTTGCCAAAGGAATTCGAAGATCTTCTCGATAACAGAAATCCGGATAATTTTTGCTTTGAGCAATTGTTTGTTTGAATGTACTAGTGTTATCTAAACTTATATTATTATTACATTTTGTTTGAATGTTATTTCTAAAATCCATGTTTAATTTCTAATTGAAATTCTTTATTAGTTGTTTACGTGTTTTGATATTGTTAGATTTTTATTAATTTTTTCTGAATGTACGACTGTATCACAAATTATAAAACATCTAAAATTAACTTAACCATTAAAATTTTTTAGATGGGAGAGTTTTTGAAAAAAACAATTAAATAAGTGAAACGTTATGTCCATCATTCTACATCAAAATGTGAAACATCATGTCAATCAAACTCTATCAATTCGTGAAGGCCAGGTCATTTCAATTCCCAACTTCCAACGTTATATTCAAAATTCGGATTTCAAAAATCATTTTCAAAATTGAATTTTCAAACCTCTATATTAACCTCATTATATGGATCAGCAAACTCAAGTTTGGGTAAAGTTTACGTCTTTTGTGGATGTTGTTGTTAATGATGTTCCTTTTGTGAATGGTTCACTATACATATTCTGTGCAGTGTTATTATGTTTGTATTGTGGTTCTTATGTCTTCTCTAGGAAATATGTCGAAAACACATTAAACCACAACAACCACATACCAGGGTCTTCTTTCAGTCGTAATACTCCTACTTCAGCTAATAGGTATTTTTTACATTTTTGTTTAAAATTTTAGTTTCGAGAAAATTGTTGTATGTCCTTGCATTCTTCAAATGGTTTGAGTGAAATGCCACATATATATGTTGCTAGCTATGTATTTCTTATTTAATTGAATGACTAACCTGGCTTTTTAAGTGAACGTTGCAGTTGAACGATCTACCCCGCTCATATATCCTGGAGAAGATATAAGAATCGCAATACCAACAGAGTAACACTGCAAAGACCATGTATAGTGGTCCATTTCCAAAAGGATCATCATCAACAAAATCATCCACAAAGTCCAATGCAAGATGGTGATAGGAAAAAAAAGGACGGCGAAGTGTAAACGTTTGAGATGTTTAACATATGTTTTTATTATTTTATGTATTTTGAGTTTCAGAATTTCAATTTTCTTAAATCATGTACTGTTGTTTAATAAATTAGTCTTACTTCATTAATGGTTCGCTTGATTCAGTTATATTTATAATTAATAATTATCAAATATGACAACAACACTAAAAATAAATTTTTTATCAACTAAAATTATATATACTATGAATATGACACTAACACTTAACCAAATAACTTTAATTAAAAACAACGACGTCACTTTATATGCAGGACAACTTGAACTAGGTTTTAATAATGAGTTTTAAACCGGACGGCCAGATTTTGAACACATTCAAAGACGTCGGCAACTTAGTTACCAATTATAAACACATCTGTAAAACTTTCACTTAATTCAGATAGCTAAGGAAAATTTGACTTATCACATCCAAATACGCCGTCCTGAGTTTAAGTGCATAGAAAGATGTCGGCAAAGATGAAATAAAGACGAAACACTTAGGCCAAACTATGAATACGCATACAATATTCTTTAATGAAAGAAAAAACGTCTGCAAACCGACAATTAACACATACAAACACCTACCTAAAGTATGAATTAACAATGATTAATTCGTCTGTCATGTATTCCATTCAGTCAATTAAGTTTGACAGCCTTGACTTAACAATTATGAATCTGTCCATCCTTTCTGCTATATTAATTAAATTAAATAGGTTTTAACTGACGGAAAAAGAAAAGAATGAGTTAATGTGAAATCATTAGAATTTAATTTGATTAAAAATCAATTAATAATCAGTTAAAATCAAGCCACACACACACGTCGGCAATCCACACATCCCGCACGTCGGCACTCCACACCTCCCTGCGTTGTCACTCCACACCTTCGATACGTCGACACTCAACACCTCCCACGCGTCGGCACTCCACACGTCGGCAACACTTCTCACGTTGGAAACTGTATAAGTCGCCACTTTAAATTTGAATACAAGTAGGGAAAACCTATTATTTTGGAGCATTCAAGGCAACTCAATCTCTTCATCCATATAATTAGAAAATGCATCATTATCACATTCTTTCATGCCATAATAAATATTAAAATATCAAATATTAATTACAATTTTAATTAAAAACAAATATAATCAATATTTCACTTTGATTTCAAACATTATAAAATGAATCTTATTTGTACTTGAAAAAATCTAAATCAACTAAGTATGTTAGAAATAACTAAAAACTTCAAATTTTTTGATTCTACAAATTAATAAATAAAATAAAATTATTAATAGTTTATAAATATAAAAATGTATTTTAGACATGAATGATAATTTTGAAATATAAAAAACTGTTTGTAATTTGATAGAATATTTCAACTATTAAACAATATAATAAATGAGAAACCAATCGTATTTTATATTGTATATACATTTCAATAATATCTTCTATAAGTACAAAATTATTTTAATTTATACAGAAAAACATTTCATTAAATTCATAAGTTTCTGAATCTGGACAGCCTTTCTGCTATATCATTTACTTTATTAGGTTTTAACTGACAGACAACAAAAATCAGAGTTAATGTGAAGTGATTAGAATTTAATTAGACTAAAACTCAATTAAAAGTCATTTGAAACAAAGCAACAAAAGATGGCCCCCACAACTGTCACACGTCGGCATTCCACACCTCCGACATGTAGACACTCCAAATGTGGGAACTCCACGCTTGCATATGCCTTATTTAAGGTGTTATAACAATATTAAGTTTCCATATAATAGGGGTCTAATTTCTATTTCATTTTTCCCAAAACATCTTCACATTACAACTTAAAGGTGGCAACAATTAAATCCCGTGCATTGCACGGGTAAGATACTATAGTACATAGATATTTACAAGCTGAATTTGTTCCTTTGAAAATACATTTTCTTTTTAATTTTCAATTTTTTTCCTTTAATGGTAATGCATGAATGGATGCTCAAAATTGTAATTTTTTAATCTTTTAATGATATGCCTGAATGTGTGTTATACATTCTATTTTTCTGATCTTTCTTTCAATGATAATCTATGCTCAAATGTATTATTTTTATGTATAAATTTTTAAAAGAAAATGTATATTCAAAGATGTTTTTTTTCACAAATATTTACAAGAGAATGTATTTATAAAATATTTTCAATAACAATGTATGTACAAAAATTTTTTCTTGATAAAAAAAAAAAGTAACATATGTACAAAAATTTCAAAAGATAATGTATTTACAAATTTTCAAAGGAGACTGTATTTACAAAAATATATTTATTTTTCTTTTAAAAAATGTATATATGTTTCTTGTAATCATTATATGCTGACTTCCTCTCTTTTTTTCCTAAAGAATGATTGATTTTTTTTTACATTTTTTTTTCAAGAAAAATTTTATTTTCCCTTGTCTTTATATTTTTTCAATGAGGTCAAGACCTTCACAGTGCATATAGGGTCTGAATGGAATTTTTAAAAAACTGAGGTTGAGATCATGACCGCATCAAACGGGTCCCAAAATAAATCTTGCAAGAAGTGAGGTAAGTGCATGAATGCACGAATGTGTGCAATATTTTTCATTTTTGATATTCGTGATTTTTTTTTTATATTGGCAATTAGGAAGAGATGCATGAGTGTATTGAGAACGTATGAACATATATACGAAATCTTATGCATAGTTTCCATTTGTGTTAATTGAATGAATGATGATATGAAAATGCACATTTTTAATCTTGATTAAATGAGAATACATGCATAAAAATTCATTTTTCATTATTGATTTTTGATTTTTTTGCTAATACAGGTACAAAAAACTCTATTTTTTATTTTTTGAAAATGAGAATGTATAGATGAATGCACAAAAACTCTATTTTATTTTTCAGCTTTAACTAAAAAATAATACATGCATGTATACATGCATGTATAAAATTCTATTAAGTTTTGATTTTAAGTAAATGCATATATAAAGGTAATTTATGTTATACTATATCAGGATCTAGACCAGGCATATCTTGATAAGACCAGGCAAAAACATCCTTGAATTCTTGCAAAAGAGTATGCAACTGTTTTTGTATTTCTTCTGTCATAGTGGTGCCAATCTTGACTTGCTTCTCTTCTCCTTCTTCTCCTTCTTCTCCCAAATTGATTATCTTTATCTCATCCTGATATGGCTTTATTTCTTTCGTTTCTTGTTCCACTAATCTCAACAATTCTGGAGGGGTCTCGCAGTCTTCATCATAATCATTTTTCGTATCATCAACAGGGAGTGAAAAATTTGGACACAAAATTTTTGAATTTTCAAAATCATCGCATTTGTAATTATATACAAAAATAAATATGCAGAAAAAGAAAATATGAAAACATGAATTTATTATGCAAATTGATATTATTACTGAAATTCAAAACATAGGGTTTTAAGCCAAAGTGGCTTTATTTCAAAGGAAAAACAACCAAAACACTAAAAGATTACATCTCTTCAGTGGTATACACCATAGGTAAATCTTTGAACTGCCAATTGTTAATTTGTGCATCAGAAAGACAAGGGTGCACAAAACTCAGCTATTCATCTTCCAGCATTTCTTCAGTCATTGTCACTAGGTCAAAAATTATCCATCCAAAACTTCGAAAAGTCTGCTTTATGTCGCATCAAGTAATTCACTTGTCTTTCAGCTTGTAGCCTCTCAGCTTGGCTATGTTTCTTTCTTTCTTTTCCTCTATCATCTTCTCCTTATCTTCCCAGGTTGGTTTATACCGTAATCCATATCTTCCTTTGTTTTCAATCAACTTCAGTGGATGAACAGGTCCTTGACCATTTTTGCCCAGTCCTTGTCCATATTTGTATCCTTCCTTCAGCATAAATTTCGCCATCATCAATGATGCATTTGACAAGCACGGATTGACCCTAGGAGGTTCCACATACATCATTCCCACAATCTCCAAAGCCTGGAAAGAAGTTTTAAGAGCTTCTTCAGCAACTTCAATATAGGGAGAGGATAGTGGCTTGCTCACAAGTAGATCTTCTTCTTCAGAAACTATTATTAGCTTATCATCAACCACAAACTTGAGATTTTGGTGTAAGGTGGAAGGTACAACTCTAGCAGTATGAATCCAAGGGCGTCCAAGCAAACAGCTGTAGGCAGGAAGAATGTCCATCACTTGAAATGTTACTTGAAAAGTACATGGTCCCACTTTAATGGGTAACTCAATTTCACCCATAACCTTTCGTCTACTTCCATCAAAAGCTCGGACAATCATGGTGCTTGGGTGCAAATGAGCCCCATCACAGGGTAACTTGTCAAGTGTAGTTTTTGGCATCACATTCAGAGATGATCCATTGTCAATGAGCACTCTAGCCAGGACATGATCCATGCATCTTACAGAAATATAAAGAGCTTTGTTATGACCCCTCTCTTCTATAGGTATTTCTTCTTCAGTGAAAGTAAGATAATCATTAGCAGTGATGTGACTAATGATACCTTCAAACTGGTATAGAGAAATGTCTCGTTCAACATGAGCTCCATTAAGAATTTTCATCAACAATTTCCAGTGAGAAGTGGAATGCATCAATAACTCCAACAGTGAAATTCTAGCTGGCATTCGATTTAGTTGATCCACCACCTTATACTCACTTTGCTGTATGAATCTCAGAAATTCACAAGCTTCTTCATCAGAGATTTCCTTCTTCTTATTCCCTTCCTGCTCTTGATCATTTTGAGGAGTTTTGCCTTTTAAGAAATTTTTTGTTGTCTCCATAGTCAATTCTTCATTGGCTTTTTCATGACTCCTATCTCTTCTCAATCCTGCAGGAGCGAAAAGACAACCACTTCTTGTCATTCTCCAATTCCAGTGATATTATCCACAATCACTGTGACAGTATCTGAAACTTCAGTCTTTTGATCTCCTTTGGGCTCTTGTTTTAGAACATTAATTCCATATTTCCACGAAACTGCCTTATCACTTTTGTATGGAAAAGGGGGTGGAACTTGGATCACCACAGGATGCACTTCTACAAGCAGTACTAATTCTCTAGTGACATGTATCATCAGTGGTTCGGGTTTTTATATGCTTGACTCTTCACCAATTTGAACAAACACTTCTTCTTCTTTCTTTTGATAACTAATCTGCAATAGGTATCGATTCATCAAATCCTACAGAAAATCTTCGAATTCAGAACACTCTTCAATGGGATGACCATTACTAGCATGAAACCCACACAAAGCATCTGACTTGTTCATAGGTTTGAAGTAACCCATTTAGCAAATCAAAGAGAACGCATCCCTTAGGGGGCTCTTGATATCCCCAACACTTTTTATCAACCCTTGACCATTTTCACTTATAAAAGCATTTGTGGAAGGTCTTGCATGTCCCAATAAAGGGTTATTATCAACATTTGGCTTATTTTCTTGGAATGTTAGCCACCCATTGTCTATTAATAACTGAACTTTGAATTTGAAAGCTTTGCAGTTCTTAATTGAATGTCTCACTGCTCCACCATGATAATCACATTTGGCATTGGCATCATAAAGCTTGGGATAAGGAGGTTGCAAGGGTTTCAAGGGACATATCGCAACCATAGCTCTTTGAAGGAGAGTTGGAAGGAGCTCTGTGTATGACATGGGAATTGAAGTAAATTGAACTTGCTCTCTTCTCTGAAATGAATTTTGACCCTGAGGCTAATTAAAGTTTGATCCCCCTTCATTTTTCCAATTTGGCCTAGGGACTTGAAAGTGTTGCTGATTCCCTGGAGTTGTATTAGCCTTGTAGTTAGTTGAGGGATAATGAACTGTGGTCGAGGCTACCTGGCCATCACTCTCCTTCCTTATACTAGAATTGAACCCGAACTTTTTGCCAGTAGAGGTTGTGGATGAGCCTTGAGCTATTTTTTCAGTTTTCCACCCAAGCTCTATTCTTTCTCCAATGATTACAATATCAACAAAGTTGGAAGATACACTGCCCAACATATGTTCACAGAAAGGGGACTGTAACGTACTCATGAACATTGTCACCATTTCTCTATCATGCAATGGCGATTCTACCTGTGCAACCAACTCCCTCCATCTTTGAGCATACTCCTTGAAGGTTTCTGAATTCTTCTTTGACATATTTTGAAGCTGCAGTCTATCAGGAGCCATATCAACATTATATTTGTATTGTTTCAAAAATGCATCCACTAAGTCATTCCATGATCTGATTCGAGCTAGTTCTAGACGCATATACCAGCTTAGAGTAGTGTCTACTAAGTTGTCTTGGAAGAAGTGCATCAATAATTTTTCATCCCTAGCATGTGCCGCCATCTTTCTACAATACATAGTTAGATGGTTCCTGGGATAAGAAGTTCCTTTGTACTTCTCAAATTCAAGTACCTTGAACTTGGGAGGAATCACAAGATCAGATACCAAGCATAAACCAGCAATATCCCCAAATCCAAAACTACCACCTCTTTCAATAGCCCTAAGCCTTTCCTCCAAGAATTCCAGCTTAGCCTTAGATTCTTCAACAACATCTTGAGGTGATCTTTGAACTGGTGGCCCTATTGGTGCTCCTTCGCCTGTTGCCACTTGAACAATTCATGGTGTTCCAGTAAAGACCGTTGCCCCAACATTGGCATTTATGGGTCCATCACTTGGTCGCACTTGAATTGGCTCTGGTTGGCTTACAGGTATTCCAGAAGGGTCAACTATGATGTTAGGAGTTGTAACACCATGCACATTTTCATAAGGTGAAGTATAATTAGGAGGCAAACCATATGGAGGTCATCCACTGTTTCCTTGAGTAGTGTTGGTTTGAAGTGCTCCAATCTACAACATCACAGGATTGGAAGAAGTAGCTTCATCATTTCTGGTTACAGAGTTATCCCTATTGTTTTTTAGAGCAACTAAGGTTTCAAGGATTTGACCCATCTGATCTTTCAATTGGTTGACATCATTTTTCATGGATTCTATTGCTGCACCCAAGTCTTCCATCATTTTGCGATTTGCATAAGTTTCATACGGGTGTTGCGGAAATTTAGCCGTTATTCTTTTCTGTTATTTTATTTACAAAAGAATTAGCAAAAAGAAATTGATTTTTTTATTCTCTTTTATTTATTTATAAGAGTATGCAAAATAAAAAGTAAAATAAAAAACATGAATACAAAGAATGCGAGTTCTGTTATTTCATTTTATTAAAGAAATATTTTTTTTATTTTTATTCTCTTTTATTTATTTAATAAGAGCATGCAAGAAGAATGCCAAGACTGCGAACTCAAAAACTAAAAAGATGTGGAATACTCATGGAGACTTAGCAGGAATCTACTTTTATTCATTACTAGGAGACGAGTTGTCAAATGACAACTTTATTACACTTATTTAAAGCAAAAAGGAAAAAAACAAAGCAACATAAATATTAAGTAATCTAATTCTTGTTGCAAGCCACTACATCCTTATTACACTTATTTAAAGAAATAGAAAAACAAAGTATCTAATTCTTATTACGAGCCACCATATCCTTCATCAAACCCACCAACCACTTGTAGTGATCCAAAAAGGTTTCTACTTCCTTTGGTACCTTACGGAACGTCAAAGATGCATCGGCTTCCCTTAACATTTTTGGAACACCTTCTATGGCACCATTAGCTAGAGCTGCTAGCTGGGAAAAATATGTCTTCTAGTGTTCAGTAATATGCTAATGCTTTTTCAAGTGTTCTTCCAATTGAACAATAATGGCTAAGTAATTAACCTCCTCTTCTAACCGTCATACACGCTCATTTCTTACCTTATCCTCCCCTTCTCTTACAAATGCTCCATTTGATCAATTTGAATTTGGAAATTATGAATCTGATCAAACATTAATTGTTGTTCCTTCTTTATCTCCTCATACCATTGTATCCACTGTCTCTTTGTAGCTAAAGCCTGACTCTTTGCTGAATTAAACCTTCTAAACGGGCATTGAGAGCAGCCAGGTCTTGTTTGAGATTGATATTTTGCCTTTCTTCTCTTTTTCGTTTTTTCACAATCTTCTATTGATCCTTCACCAAGCAGTCATAGATGTGACGAAGATCAAAGAGTTTACTGGTCAGTATGACATTTTCCCCTTTTAGCTCGTCCATCTCTTGTTTCAACTGCTTGACTTCTTTTTATTCTTCTTCTTGCTCCAACTCTTCATTTGGTACTTCAGGAACACACAGCTTGAAGGGTAGCTTAACCATCCAAACTCTTTCCACCAGCCACCTTTCATATGATATCTCACTATCCATGGTCCAAGGCCTAGTGTCCTTTCCCTGAATGACCATCTTATCCCAAGCTCTTCGAAGTTCTGGAAGTATCTCAACTGATAAGCCCTTTTCATAAAGAACTAAAAGAGGTTCTAAAATAATAGAAATAAGAGCCCTTGCTATTGGGTAACCAAACTGTCTTTGAGCAAGCATAGGATTGTAGTTGATACAACCTTTAGTACCTATGAGTGGTACATTAACCTTTTTATAGCATTGGTACACCAGACGGGTTCTCTGTTGCCATGCTGGCTGCCATTGGATTTTCTTTTGAGTTAAACCAGCCAGACATGGAGCCCATTCATTCGCTCCCTTGGTCTCTAGCCCCTGTGGCTTAACTGATTCCACTGGACACTTAATACCTACAACCCTTTCTTCGAAGCAAGCAATCAGCCAAACAAACAAAGCAAGTAAGCAGCAAACTATCAATCTTCTCTTCCCTGAGTGACACTAATCAAGAGCTATGTACATGTCAGCCAAGATTACAGTAACTGGATTTTCAACACAAGTCTTGAAAGCTAAAAAGACCTTGATTGCAACATCGTCTACAAAACTATCAGCCTTCGGGAACAACATAACTCCAAAGAGAGCTAAGGCTAAAACATCCATATAAGCATCCTAACTTTCTTCCTCACAAAGTCGGCGTAAATGCCTTTCTAAGGAGCTTAGAATAAAACCCTTTATATCACATAGCTCAACAAATTCCTTCACTTCCTTCAAAAACTATCAATCTTCTCTTTCCTGAGTGACACTAATCAAGAGCTATGTACGTGTCAGCCAAGATTACAGTAACTGGATTTTCAGCACAAGTCTTGAAAGCTAAAAAGACCTTGATTGCAACATCGTCTACAAAACTATCAGCCTTCGGGAACAACATAACTCCAGAGAGAGCTAAGGCTAAAACATCCATATAAGCATCCTAACTTTCTTCCTCACAGAGTCGGCGCAAATGCCTTTCTAAGGAGCTTAGAATAAAACCCTTTATATCACATAGCTCAACAAATTCCTTCAATACCTTCAAAGATATTTTCATGATCTCAGATAGGGTGTACATGGAGAAAGATTGTTACAAGTGCTGATAAGGCATCATCTTGTTTGTTGGCATGTCCAGGATTTGTGAGAACTCTTCAAAAGTTGGCACCAATTGAAAATCACAAAAGGTGAAGCACCTTAGTGGAGGATCATAATACTGAGCCAGGGCAGTAATGGCAAGTTCCTGCACCTCTACTTCTAGCAATCCCAGCAAGTTCCCATATCTACTCCTGAATATAGTCTTTTGCACTGCCTTGAGCTTCTGTCCTAGTTCTTTGAGGGCAGTCAAATCACTCTTCAACACTTTGACTCTTATCTTCTTCTTCAAGCCTTGTACTGCAATGCTTCTCTCAAATCCATATTTCACGTTAAGTTCCATGACGTATTCCACAATTTTAGTTTCACTGAAATACCGCAAGGAAAATTCTTGTAATGTAATGAATATGTATTTTGAAAAAGTAAATGAAAAGAAATGAGATTAATTTTTTTCACAAATCAATTTTTCAGAATTTTTCTTAGCCTACTCTCACAAATTTCTTTTAAAAATAAACCATCTTTGTTTTGTAATGCATGCAAAGAAAATGATGTTGATTGTTTTTTTCATTCAAGACCCATGTGGTTTCATATGTACAACAAATAAAAAGTGGACCATTGAGCTGCAAAATTCTCCCTTAGTGCCTTAATTATAGGTTGACCTAATAGGTAGAGTTCTAGGATTTTACATGAGCTCACACAGGATAGTTTTGCCTTAATTCCTATTAAGGGTCACTAGAGCCATGACCCACTTTACCACACATCCACATCAGTCAGTAATGACCTTTATAGACACGAGAATAAAGCAAATAGACTATAGCTGGAGCTTTCACAACGACCAGGAAAGGAAGTACATCCCCCAATCTTGCTACGCGACTCCTCTATTTCTAAGCTTCACAAATCCGGGAATAGTATTTCTAAGCTTCACATACCCGGGAATAGGGCCCCACTCATGATATGTGAATAAAATGTGTGTGTGAAGGGAGAAAAATGCAAACCCAAATCCCACCCGCAAAACAGTCAGAAAATTCTCAGGTAGATATATATATCATCTACCCTAGGGTTCAATATTGCAACAAGTATAAAACACACAAATATTTACATACCTGGATACGCTCCTGCACTACAAATTAAAATACATAGCATGCTATATATACAAAAATAAAAACATGATATATGAACATAAATAGTCCTAAAAAATAAAAAACAATATGTACAAAAATATAAATAACAACAAATATTATTTACAAAAGTAATAAACAGAAAAGGGAAAAATTAACATTAGAAAACCACAAAAATTTTACTCATTTAATTAAAATGGCCTGACTCTCTAAAATGTTCCTAGTGGAGTCGCCATCTATCGCAACCGGATCACGACAGGGCGATCACAAATTTATTTTAAAAATATTTAAATTGAAAATGGAGTCGCCACTATAGCTTTTATGGGGAAACTATAGAAAAACCAAAAAATAAAAATGCCTATGAACTAGATTCAAGATTCAAAGTCGGTTACGTGTGGGGAAGATATTAGCACCCACACGTCCGTCCTAAAACGGTACCTTTCATTAAATGAATAGAAATAAGTGTGTTTTACAAAATGTTATTTTTCTCAAAAAAATAATAATTATAGCAACTAAAAAAATAAATATATATATATATATATATATATATATATATATATATATACATATATATATTTAACAAATGCAAATAAAGAATGAACAATAAACAAACAAAATAATAACAAATAAAAAAATTTTAGTTTTTATTTTTTTGAGCCAGACAAGGATTGACCTTGGTCCTACATATTTTCAAAGGAAAATTTGGAATCACGTAGTTTTAATATTTCACAATCGATTTATGTTTGATATTTGATATTAAAAAAATTATTTTTGTTATTTTCTTTTGAAATTTTATATTTTTTGTTATATTTTATTAAAACTGTTTATGCATTTATTTTTCAAAAATTAAATACCTTTATTATTTTCGAAAGTGTCTGTTTTTTTGTTATCTTTTTGAAACTGTTTTGAATCTATTTTTTTTTATTTTTGAAAGTTTATGTTTTTTTTTATTAAGTTAGGAAAATGTTTATATTTTTTTATTCTTATAAAACTATTTTTATTATTAATTTTTAGAAATGCTTTATTTTATGTATATATTTTTTAGAAATCTTACATCTCTTTTTTCTAGAAATGTTTATTTTTAATAAGAAATCAACAAAAATATTTATATAACCTGGTTGATATCTAAAGAACATAAAATGATTAAAAGACAATAAATAAATATAAAAAAAATAATGGGTTAAGAAAAGTGTGCCACGCAGCACTTTTGCCTATGCATGCTTTATCTCTTTTCCAATACATGCCTAAACCACACTTAACCCCCTTTTCTTATTACTTTAGAATATGTGTAAGTCACAATTTATCACTTTACCTTTTCATTTAATGCCACGCTCTCGAATTTTCACATCCATCATTAAAAAAAAAAAAACCCTAACATTGTTTAAATTTTAAGAAAATCACCCATGCATCATCGTAGTGAGTGCTCAATCAGCGAAGACACCCACCGTCCAGAGCGGTTCATCCGAGGTGCTACGAAGGTTAGATTCCTTCCCAGTTCCTTTAATCATTTTCACTGATTCTATCTGTTTCTCACCACCCTTAAAGTTTCGATTTTTTTATTTCAAATATGTATTTTACTTCTTTCATGACTTTGTATGTTCATTGCTTATAAATCAAATGGAAGCATCTAATAATGGCTTCTCTAGAGGCACTAAGGTAGAACTGGTGCGTTTGCGGCAAAGAGTAAAAGAGGACTTCCAAAGGTTTGATTTTTTTTTTTGTATTTCTCTTTTTTGTTTGATTTATTTTCAATGTTTTATGATTCTGGCTTTGGATCCTTTGATATTTGGCTTAACTGTTTCGGGGTTTTGGTCTTCTGAAATTTGAAGGTTTTTTATTTATGGGTTGGTTCTTCTAAGGATTCATAAGTATTTTATTTTGGTTTGTTTCGGGTAGTAGATGGCCACTTTTCGAGTGTCGTGTTTTGGGATTAAGGTTTTTTTGGGTTTGAAAAGGTTGTTTTGAGGATTGATATTGGTGGATTAGATTCCCGATTTAAAGTTTGCATATTATGGGTTTTATTATCTTGGTTTTGGCTATTGTTTCTACTTTTGGGATTTCTATTCTATTTTGGTTTTGGTTCTTGGATTTTGATTTCCAAGGTTTCTAATTTTTATGAATAGTTTGGTTTTGGTTGTGAACTGGTTTTAGTTTTAATATTGTGTTTCTATCTTGCGAAGACTCGGATTTGGGATTCGAGATGATTCTGTTTGGGGGATTTTTAAGATTCACTGAGGGATTTTTTGTTTTGCTTTTGTAATCTGCTAACACAAACTTTCTTTCTACAACTTGATCTCTTCAATTCTTGCAAGATGTAGGTTATTTTTTAGTAATTTTCTCAATTTCTGTGTATTCTCTCATGTAATTTTTGTATCTTATACCATTGAAAATAACATCAGTCTCTTCTTTATAATTTATTTTTTCTGTTAATCCCTTCATCTCCCTCCATAGCACTCTCAACCAATCATGATTCTTAATTAAGAATCAATTTTTTCAGCTTCTTTGTATTAACTCTTTTTTTTTTAAAAAAAAATTGCACCATGAAAAAAAGTAGATAGAAATAAAGTAGAGAAACATACGAAGAAGAGGAATAGGTGAATGTATGAGGGTTAAATGTCAAAAGCATTACTGTTAAATGTGATAAGTGTGAGGAGGCAAATAGCTGAAAAAGAATGTATTTGCAATTCTTAATCAAGAGTCTTTAATAATGAGAGATAAAATTTGTCAAGCACTAACTAAAAGAACTAAAATGACACTAAAGCTACATAGGGAATTAAAATGACATTAAAGCTACATAGGAACATGAATGGGCAGTAAAGGTTTGTTAACCTTATGGCAAGTAAAATTCAGAGGAGTGGAAGTATAATGTAAATAATAACTATTTTTATTTTTGACCATTTGAATTGGACTTCAACAAATCTCTTTTTTAATTTTTATCAAACTGGATCAGAATTATTTTTTTATAAATGAACCTCCCTCTTCAATTGGGCTCACTTAATATATTTTAAGACAGACCCAACACTTTTTTTTTTGTTTTATCATTTTTTTACAAATTTCATTTTATCTTATTTTTATTATTATTTAATCAAACTTTATTTATAAAGTCAAAATTCTTTTTATTATTTATCCTAAATGGCAAAGAGACCAAATAACGCATGTTAAAAAGTTTTATTTTCTTATTTTTACTCTTTTATTTTATTTTATTTTCTTGTTTTATTTGGAAAAATAATTTTTATTTGCCCAGACGAAATTGGGTATTGACACTAGACAAAGATGTTTTGTCATTGGATGATATTATTGTGGATGGAGAATGTTAGAGGTCCACTGAACTCAACAAGGAGAGTTCAGACACAGCGGATGGATGTTGTCCTACAATTGGCATGTGTTTTGAAAGTCCTAATGAAGCCAAGACCTTCTACCTCCAATATGCTATTACAAAAGGTTTTGGTATCAGGACAAGATCCTTGAAGAAAGGAAGTGACAACGAATTGAGGTAATTTCACTTCCATTAAGCAGGCAGTTGGTGAAAGCAGCACCACCATCTTGAAGGGCAACCTCCTCGCCAGTTACCCCTTGCCCCAATGTCATGCATACATCAAACAGAGAAAATGGGACTAAGAATCCCCTAATCTGAAAACTCTGGTCTACACTACACCACCGGCTAATCAGTTCCCGCAAAACAACGGATAAAATATGTAGTGGTTGTTCCAAGCGCAAGAGCCATTTAAATGGAGTAGTGTCCGTCATCTGCCTTTGAATTGGGGACATCTCACGATTAATCTCAATGATAGCATCGGTGTGGAGTCTGTGCCTGACTCTCACCTGTTAATACAAATCAACAAACAACTTACAATGTTTTCGCACTTAAAGATTCAACTATGAAAAAATTGCACAGCTCACTAACCTTTGATTCTCCCTGGTCAGCAGAGGATATTTTGGGAGCCATATATGTATAGGAAGGAAAATGGTGTCCAAGAAAATTAGCCCATTACTCAGATATGGAAAGGTACAATGACAAACAAAATACTTAATGTGTTACTGAACAACACAAGTAATACAATTTGTAAGTGTCTTTCACATACACACACGTACAAGAAATAGAAACTAGCACACTGCCAAACCCACGACCAAAGTTGTTAACTATGTCAACCTAAATGGTTCGAAGACAACTTCTTTCGCATACACAGATGTAGAATAATACATGAAAACAAAACACATCCCTGTCAAACCCACAAACCCGAGTGGTTCACTATGTTAAACTAAGTGGTTCAATGACGAATTCTTTCCTATACACACACGTATAACACATGGAAACACCTCTCTGTGAAACCCACAACTCAAGTGGTTCACTATGTTAACCTAAGTGGTTCAATTACGACTTCCTTCGCATACACACACGTATAACACTTACAAACCAACAATGTGTCGCACACAAATAAGTATCACACATGGAAACCAGTAATGTTAAACCCACAAATAAATGATATTCTTTTCTGACCTAAGTGGTTAACTGTTACCGGCAAAGTTAAATGATAAAGGCATGAACAGATATGTAAACCAACAACATAACTCAACAACAAAACATTCACATCTTCATTCAAATCCTTGCTTTTGATAAATCCTAAAACATACTTTGTTTCACACACGACAAGCGAGCGACACACCTTCTGCCAGTGAACTCCAACTGCCGATGTCGATTCACCGTACACGACCGCCAACAATAGGAACGTAAATCGTCAATGAAAACAGTGAAGAAGCGCAGAAAATGTTGAAGACAAGCAAAACACTTCGTTTCCAAACCGAGCTCTTTGATGTTCTCGGACCTTCAAAAAGTCTCTCACAACGCAGAGCAATGATGGGACTATCCAATTTCATTCGTCATTTTTAACGCTTCATTTGGCATACAAAATGTCCCCTCTACCCGCACAAGACGACAAAGCAAGACAACGTTCCGGCCAGTGGGAGGAGCTCAAGACATGAATATGAAATTGGTTTTGTATGTAGACGATGTGGTTATCTATGTAGATGTAAGTGGTTCTGTATGTACCATAAGTTGTTCTCTATGTACACATAAGTGGTTACACATAAGTGGTTCTCTATGTAGACGTAAGTGGTTCTCCATGTAGACTGTAGCGACCATAAATCACGACGGTTATGGCGATTCGAAAAAAGAAATAAAAACTAATGAAAAGAAAGAGATGGAGTCGCCACCATAATTTATTATGGAAAACTATGGAATATCAAGAAAAGAATAAGGAAAAGTCTGCGAACTAGAGATGAGCTGGGGAGTCGGTTACGCGTGCGGAAGGTATTAGCACCCCACAGTGCCTGTCCTACGACAATAGCTTTAATCAAATGAGCAAAATCAAATGTGGTTTATAAAATGTTTATTTTTCCCAAAAATATAATTAAAATGCAATTAAAAACAAAATAATAATTTTTTAAATTAAAGGACCCGACAAGGATTGACCTTGCTCCTACGTATCAACATCCTTAATGGGTGAAGAATCAGGGAATATGTAGTTCTGAAAAATAGATGAGTTATTTTGAGAAACTTGATGTTTTTAAATTTTTAAATTTTTATTATTTTTTGGAAATTAAACTTTATTTTGGATATCGTTAGACGCGTACGGCCTTTTCGATATTCCAAATGAAATTAACACTTTTTTCAAATTAAATCCCGCATAACGCGAATGGTCATTTGGGAATTCAATCGAAAATTTATTTTAACTAAATTCCGCATGATGCGTACGACCATTTGGATATTTACTTGAATTTTATTTTTTAAATGAAACACTAAACACAAAAAAAAATTAATTTTAAGATATTTTCAGTAAAATATGAAATTTACTAGAAAAAACAAAATAAATAAATAAATAAATAAAAAGAAACTACAAGTACCCATTTAAAATAAGCCAAACTCATTTGGGCTTTTCTCTTTTTTTAAACTAATTTCTTTCATACACTTTATTCAATTTTTTATAATGTAATTAAATGCCAAAACAATGCTGCACTTATTTAAAATAAATCAAACTCATTCAACTTTTTTTTTTAAAAAAAAAAACCATAAACTTAATTATTATTTCTTTTTAAAAAACATCCATGTTACTTTTTTTTTATGCACTTTATTCAAAAAAAAGTTTATAAAGCAATTAAATGCCAAAATGATTAAATGATAAAACAATGTTGCACCTATTTATTTATTTTGCACCTATTTACGTTGACTTTCTTTTAATATACATATATTTTTTATTTCTTAACACACCAAAATTAAAAAAGGATCAAACCTAACTTCCTGCACCGTAGCTCATCTTCTCTTAATTCAATCATTTTTATTCCTATGCCTAATTCATTATTCCTTTTTATTCTATTTATTATCATTTTAGAAACACAATGGGCCCCAAAGCCCATATACTTCTCCACGTCAAACTTATTCACATTATTTCAAAGAAAAAATACTTAACCCTAAAAAAAAAACAAATTAAGGCATGCGACTGCAGCACCACTTTGAAGGCAAGCATGTTTCTGGTTGTGGAGTACCACTTTGAAGACGACGACAAAGGTCCCAAGGGATGGTGTGAACGACAGTAGCGGTGCTAGAGTTCGATAGAGGAAGAAATTGTACACTTGACGGAGAGTGTCGCGCACGGACACCACTGTCAAGGTAGTGGAGGTGGAGCTTCTGCCAGCGTTCCTGGCCTCCAATCCGGCGGCGGTGGCAACGGTGACAAAGGGAGCAGCAATGGGTTTGAAGATTTTTTTTTTTTTGAAGTGGAATTGACTCCTATGGGTTTTGAGGATTTTGATTTTTGAAATTAGGTTTCTGCGTTACTAGCTCTTGGTTGGGGGAATAGGTTTCTGCCATTGCTTCTTTGAATGGTTTTGATTCTAGTTCATGGCAAAGAGATGGCGACGAATGCGCCTTCTTCCCTTTCACCCTTATTTTATTTTTGAGACTATGCTTGATTTTGAATTTTCCAATACAAGATTGTGTTTGTGTGATAACAGAATGTCATGTTTGGGATTCTCATACAACGGTGACTAATCTATTTTCTACTCTGATCAAATCTATTGTGAATTATTGTTCAATTATCAAGTTAACATATAATTCATGTAAGTATCGCGGTATCATAGTTTTGCAATTGGCATTGAATATCAAACACAATTCATGCAGGTACCGCGGTATCATAATTTTATATTTGGCATTGAATATCAAACACAGAGCATACCAAGCAATAGACAAAAAACAAAGCAATCAAAGGAAACACAGAATCGTAGCAATCATCAAATGGAAAATAATACAGAAACATAATCAAACTTGCCTGTTGAAGTTTCTACTCTTTCTATTCTTGCGATTTATCTTTCTTTCTTGATATTTTTCTCTGAAACTGAAACTGAATTTGAATCTGTATCTATCTTCTTTGTGCCTTTACCTCTCTAATTGCTGCCACAATTTTGCTTGACTCCTACTTTCCTCCTTCTTGCTTCTCAATTCTTTTCAGAAAATAAGCCTCTGCCCCCTCTTTATGAATGTGTATTCTCCTTTTATAAAATATTTTTGACGATTCCCTTCTCCCTCGCTCACACCTCTCACACTTACAATTTTGTTGCAACATAATCATCACTTTTTTCAAATATCTCCTATGCTTAAAAAAACGTTGCCCATGCCAGCATGAAAATGATCACCCTCATTCCACTACTTCAAAAAACGTTGTCTGCCACCTTTTTCTTTTAATTAATTTTTATTTTCTTTTTCTTTCATTTTACTTATTATCAAATAATTAATTGAATTTTATTATATTCATATTTTAATTTTAATCTTAATTTATTTTAACTTTAAATTAAAAGAAAATGAATGTAAATAAGTTAAAAAAAAATTATCTTCATCTAGACAAAATCCAGTGTTGACAGCTGCCCCTCTTTACTTAACTTTTACTAAATAACTTTGAAAATTGAAATTTCCAAGTTATTATAGTAAAAGATAAGTAAAGACAAAAACAATGGATTTCGTTCGGAATGAAAAAGAAAAATATTTTCAAAATTTGAAAACATAAAAAAAAATGACGTGATAACCTTGACCTTTTGAGGACGAGAAGGTTACACATCAAACATGGCTGAGATCTTTCTCTATATAGAGATATGACTTTGAGTCCTTTCTCTATAAAATAATTTTGGAAAATAAGCTTCTATGATGATTCAACTGAGTTCTTTCTTTATTGGAGATTCGACTTTGAGTCATTTCTCCAAATATAAGGTTGACTTTGAGTCACCTTTCAACAGTAGAGATACAACTTTGAGTTTTTTCTCTAATTGTAACCATTGAGTCAAATGTTTCTGTGAAAATACGACTTTGAGTCCTTTCTTCACTAGAGATACAACTTTGAGTTCTTTCTCCAATAGGGATTCAACTTTGAGTCCTTCCCCTAGCATAACTTTGAGTTATTCTTCATCAAAAGGTCGACTTTGAATGTTCATTTGTATGAAAGATATGTATGAATGCATGGGAACTTTGAATTTCTTTGAATGCATGTATGAATGCATGAGGATTTATTTTTTTTTGCTTTGAATGAATGAAAACTTTAAGTTTCTCTTTTTGAGTGAATGTATTTTTGAATGAATGGAAACTTTGAGTTTCTCTTTTTGAATGATGAATAATGCATGAAACTTTGAGTTTCTGATGATGAATGGTGCATATGTGAATGCATGAAATCTAATTTTTCTTAATGAAAATGCATATTTGAATGCAGGATGATTTGATCTTTGTTTATTTGAAGAATGCATGACATTTTTGCCCTTTCTAAAATTGTATGTTGGAATACATGACATTTTTTTTATTTTGAATGCATGAGAATTTTGATTATTTTAAATTCTAAATCATTTTTTCTTTGTCAATTTCTCTAAACCAAATGTTTCTATGCAATCACTGAATTTATTGGCAATGAATTTTGATTTTGATTTTTTCTCATTTTGCAAAAGATATTCACAAATTTTAATGCCTGACATAAAAATTGTGAATGTTATCAATTCTAATATTTTAATGCATATGTGTTAGAATAAGTGGATGAACAAAATATAGGAAATAATGTTAAACTCCAACTAGGCAATGAAAGTGCCCCAGTTTTTAGTATGAGAATGGGTACAACTTTTATTTGAATCTTTCATGCTCTTTGAGAGCTGAGCATGAATGCAATGGAATTGATCTAGTTTTGAAATATGAGAAATTAGGTTTAAAAGGGTGGCTTATAACATTGGGTGATGGTTAGGAGAGTGTAACTCTTATTGAAAAAAAAAAAAAACTGCACTGAATCACGCAAAGAGTGCCCCATTTTTTATTTTTAAGGGTAACAAACAAATTATAATAAACAATAAATCACATGAGAAAAGATTGCCCCAGTGTTGACTTTATCAATGCTATTTTCATTTTTAATTTCAAATTTGGTGTCACTTTTTACCAGAGGCATTCTGATTTCTTTTGATTTCTTTTTCTTTCATTTTCATTTCTTCTGTTTTTTTTTTTCGTTTCAACACATGTTATCAGTCATATTTTTCTATTGCAAAACTATTCTAAGTAAAAATAATTAACAATCACTTCCCAATCAATGTGGACTTTATTGGGCTTGTAATGTGGCAAGAGGTTAAAGGGTTTTGAAGAAAAGGATATTAAAGGCCCAAAAAGTGTTTATTGGTTATAATTTTGGAACAAAGATTATCAATTATTGGTTTGTGAAAAACAGCCAAGGCTTTCTTCTGAGCTTCTTCTTTAAATTTTTCTTCTTTTTTCTTCTTCTCACTTTGTGAGAACACTTTTGTTTGTGAGTTGTCATCCTTTTTATTTTGATGAAACATTTTCATTTTTGAACTTCTTCTCTTTTCTTTTCTCTTTTCCTTTTCTTTTGCTTCTAATTTGGGAGCCTTTTGTTGCATTTTTTTTTTTTTTTATTTTTTT
>Ga0209489_100900_pt1 | contig 59433 bp, 35 predicted proteins | sample SiratrowhiteBW_FD_187527 | JGI IMG/M metagenome (GOLD analysis project Ga0209489, IMG submission 187527) | Root nodule microbial communities of legume samples collected from California, USA - Siratro white BW (SPAdes) (version 2) | ecosystem: Host-associated > Plants > Roots > Nodule | place... | reverse complement strand
AGCCCTCATGGTTTTGCTCTTGGGCACCTCCCAAAAGGCCTCTTACCAATGAAGACTACCCATGTGTATATAAACCCATGTCCAACCTCTTGTTTGAGTGATGTGGGACTTTGTTTGCACCCCAACAGATTTGCACTTCAGAAACAAATTGTGTAAGATCTAAATAACACATCTATTCCTATTTCAAGATTTCAAATTTAAAAAAACTTATTTTTGGTGCTTTTGGAGGATGGTAAGATCTCCACTACACTTCCATTTCGATTTCAAATTTCAAAATTCAAAAAGCATGTTTTTGGCATGTTGTGATGTTGTTTAGAGTTTCAAAGAGGACTTAAAATGCATTTATATGAAATAAACTATAACTATTTTGGGAAAAAAATTGATATTTTGGTGAAAGTTCTGAAATTTAAATATATTCATAGTTTAAAGTTGATCTACTTTGGGTAAAATATTGAACTTTAAACTTGTTAACACAAAGTATTATTCTTTTAAAGTATTATCATAATAAAATCTTGCACTATTTATATGTGGTTTTGTTGATGTTCTACTCTTCCATTACATATTACTTTTCTCCATTTTTGCCACCTGAGTACTCTCATTGCAATATGTCTAGATTGCAAATGCAAAATAAAATCCACTCCACAAACGAAATTAGTCCAAGGAGAACTAGTATGTCATCGCGAGGGTTATCCGACCTTTATGCGCCAAGTATTTTACTATAAATACAAGAGACTAAAGGACTCCAAAGAAGTAATAATGTAAAAAATTGTTATGGGTTAAGCATTGACGTTGCCCTTGCTTTGCTAATTTCCGGTTGAGTATCCATACAAGTAACCACTTTCGTTGTTTTGCAGTGAAAAATCAATAAAAGTTGTCTGAAATGTCACATGTTGAGAATCAATTATAAGGTCAGTCATGAAGTATATACAGAAAAACCTCTTCATATTTCTTAGTTTCTCTATCCAAGATGTGTTGAAGTTTTATTTAAATGACCTTGGATATATAGGTTGTCATTCCACTGAATATAATCAAGTGTGTGAACCAAGGTCAAAATGTTCAGAAGTCAACATAAAAGTACATAGAGATACAATTACAATTGACCATTTTTATTTTTGGTTTATAAGTGTCTTTTGAAATATCTGGAAACTTTGAAATATCTTGAGAGACTATTCTTTTAAGCTTAGTTGAGGAGAAAAAACCATTGTTGATGTTAAAGCTTTATGTTGAAGATTCCAAAGCATCTCAAACACTAAATAAAAAATGGTAATATTATTACTTAAGACAAGTCATTAATAAAGATAACTACATTATTTTATTAATTTTTTCTTTTTCTTATTTATTTTTTATTGAGTTTAGGATTTAAGGTTTATAATAATGTTAATTCAGCATCAACGAGTACAGAGAGTGGTGAGAGAAGTCAAAAAGGTGGGAGGCTAAGGTTTAGCATAATTTTTTCATAAAACGGCGAGGTAAGTTAGCTTCTGAAGCATTCTCCTTTTATTTTATTTTATTTTATTTGATGCATCTGGTTCAACCTGTTCCACACACATATAATTCGAACCTATACGCAAGTACAACGTTTGAATTAAAACCAAGTGGTGAAAGATCTAAAAAGTGAAAGGGACCAAAAAACAAATAAAAAATCGCACATGTTGAACTTTGTCTCCTTATCAATTCTAAACTGCATGTCTGCATGATATAGCAAAGGGGCATCTTTCACAGGTATATATTCTGCACAAAAAAAGCTCCAAAAAATCTATTAACCATTATTTAATTAATTTCAACCACACAGGCCAAAGTTTAGTATGGTCAAAACAAAAGGGGGATCAGCAACTGCTACTTGTTCATATTCATGCTGCATTGCTGCTTCACCAAGTATTTATACTTTGAGAAGCTAGGATTGTAGTTTGGTCATAGGGACTGGAATATGGATAGTTTATACAAAGTTGAGGCCACAGGTAATGTGAAGCCTGTACTGTTAATGATACTGCTCCAGACTCTATATGCAGTGGTGAATATCATGTTAAAGATGGTAGCAAAGGATGGAATGAGCTTAAGTGTTCTTGTTGCCTACCGGTTCATCTTTGCTTCTGCCTTCATTGTTCCCCTTGCTCTCATCATTGAAAGGTGTTTCTTTAATAAGTTTCCCCACTAAAGAGTTAGGAGATAAAAGCAGTTAGTTTCATTTCCCATGCACAAAACATAATTTCATGCAGTAAAAGCTAATGCACACACATTAAACATTAAGAAATTAATGTTAATTTGAATCTATCTACTTTTATTTTGGAATGTTTCACCAGGAAACATCTGCAATATGTTACTGGGCAAGTTCTATTCCAAGGTCTTCTTTGTGGGTTCTTTGGGTAAAATTTCTAATGCCCTAATTCATTTAATATAGAATTTAACCAAAATATGTAAGATAATGATTTAAAATTTTTCAGGGGATCCTTACTACAATTTCTTTACGTTAAATCGTTGGCGTTGACATCTGCAGTATATGTTTCAGCCATGTTGAATCTCATCCCTGGTGTCACCTACCTTATGTCTGTTACTCTCAGGTAGGCCCATGTAACTTTGCATATCAAGCAATAAACTTCTAAATAAGGATTTTCAGAAGAAAAATTAAAAAGAAATATATATATTTATTTTACAGACTATTAGGTGAATCTTATTATAATCAGAAATCAGCACAAATAACTATTATTCAACCGTATTCAAATTCTTTAATGTTTTTCAATGGTGATTTTTTATTTTCAAAAAATTTTAACCAATAGAAAAGTGTATGACTAGCATTTTTCCTAATCACCATTTTAACATTGAATAGCATTTGATCCAATGGTGGGGATTACATCCCCCCAACATTGAATAGCATTTGATCCAATGGTGGGATTACATCCCCCCATCCCTGCTCGATTATGCAGACTTGAGAAGTCAAATCTTGGAACAGCAGGTGGCATGGCCAAGTTGGTGGGAACTATTACAGGAATTGGTGGTGCCATGATCCTCACTTTCTACGAAGGAAAAAAGTTATGCCTCTGGTCAACAAATATTGACTTGTTAAACCATGCACCATCACGACATGGTACCCCCACAGGTTCTCTCTTGTGGGGCTGCGTAATAGCCTTTGGAGCCGCTTTGAGCTACTCGGTGTGGTTGATAATCCAGGTTCAACTCACACTTGCCTTCAATAACTTTCTCAAGATTTTACAAAAAGTGTGTTACAAACTACAATAGTATGATACTAATATAATTCTAAATATTTTGGAAAGTTATTTTTAGGATCAATAATCAAATGAGTCTGCACTCACCAAGAGGGTGTTTCTTAAAAACATTACCAAAACCTTTACATTTTCAAGACATTTTTCTCCAAATTTATACTACTTTTTTGCCTTAATTCACTCAGAAATTGAATTTTGTAAGATAATGCAGACAAAGATGAGCGAAAAGTTTCCGGGGCATTATTCAATTGCGGCTTTAACATCTTCAATGGCCTCAATCCAATCCGTTATATTTGCTCTTAGTACTGAGAGCGATTGGAGGCAGTGGAAAGTTGGTTGGAACTTTAGGCTTGCAACAGCAGCCTCTTCAGTAATTGATTGAATATTTGCTTTTGGTGCTTTCTAAATACTCTCCTTTGCCATGAGCAGCACACACATACAACCAAAATATTGCATGCTTAAAATGAGGTTTTGGTTGCTATATTTTTTGTTTTGAAGGGAATTTTGGCCGGTGCAGTGGGTTACGCCCTTCTAGCGTGGTGTGTGCGAAGGAAGGGACCACTATATGCTTCTGCTTTTATTCCTCTTATGCTGGTGATTGTGACCCTTTTGGAGCCATTGGTACTAGATGAGTGTCCCAGCATTGGAAGGTGTGAATTGAACAAACTAAATTAGCTATGTAGTTATATGTGAACCTTCAACTTCCTTTTCAAGTGTGAACGCATTATGGTTTGTTTATGTACTTTTGCAGTGTTACAGGATCAGTGTTAGTTGTGGGAGGATTGTACATGTTGTTGTGGGGAAAAAGCAAGGAAACACAGATGAAGCAGAATGAGGTGTCCTCAAAAGACTTTGTTCAATGTGAAGCAATACACGTTACCAACCGATCTTTGGCATGCAGCCAAAAGGATCAAGAAAAGAAGATTGTAGCAAGTGCTCCTTCTTATACACCATCAACTGTCAACCATTCCTAAGTGAAAATTCAACACCCACTAGGGTCAACCCAGTGGTAGAAATTTAGTAATTGGTGTGAGATTAATTTCAAACATTTGAGGTGGCAATTCATATGAGCAGTTTATGGGCATCAAATACATTTGTTGCATATTTTATTACTTTGTTTTATGGGAAAACCTTACATATATTCACATTTAAATGGGAATATATTTGTATATATTGTTTTTAGATGTCATCAAAAACTTTTGTACCCTTATCATGAGTTTGGAAATAAACCGACACGATTTGGCTCTCTCAATAACCGAGTATGGAGTGTTAAAGCCCTAACCTCAAAAAGGGTTAAATGGTAATTAGAAAACAACTATATCAATTTAAAGATAATTATAATGTAATTATAATGTTGGGCTTAAATGAAAAATATAATAATAGCTTAAATATGAAAAATATAATAATAGCTTAAATAAATAGTAGCACGGCCTTAACAACAATCTTATAAATAGTATTCACATACTGAATTGATCGTCGAAACATCTTTTGCAGGTCCTTCCTAACAGAAAAGGAAAAGGACGAATTGAGTAAGAAGACTGAGTTCAAGAAACAAGTTATAAAATCGAATAACATAATCCAAAATAAAAAATTAACGTATTCCAGAAGAGATTAGAAGAAGGAAGTGAGTCCCACATCCCTAAATCAACAATCCGTACTAGTGTTCAATAAACAATTTTAAAGAGAAGATAAAAGAAAAGTGCTTAGTATCTTGTTTTTGCATAAAAAGTTAAGGTAATTTACAAGGAATCCTAAGTGAATTGTTATAAGTTATGTATACACATGTGGATGTGATAAAGGATTTCAACATCAACATGAAAAATTATTCCAATTCATAATACTACAAAAAAAAAAAAAAACTATTTAGAAATTAATTTTAGCTATCAAATAAAATTATTGCTACTTGTGACCAAAATAATCACACAAAATTAGGTTTTGGTTTCCAAATAAGTACAAGATAAAAGTAATAATTGGATTTAGTGATCAATTAAGTCAAGATAATTAGTATCTAACATTAGTTACCAAGGTTTTAGTCACTTATACCATTAGATTTAAAATTAGTCTCTAACTTATAATTACATACCAGTTTAGAATCTAATGGTATAAGTGACTGAAATGTTGGTAGCTAATGTTAAATACCAATTATCTTGACTTAATTAGTCACTAAATCCAATTATTACTTTTATTTTGTACTTATTTAACAACCAAAACCTAATTTGATGATTATTTTGGTCACAATTAATAACCATTTTATTTGGTTGCTAAAAATTAGACTCTAAATAGATTTTTTTCATGTAGTGAAAGCTATCATTCTATGAAAATACAATTAAAGTAAAATATAAAAGATTCACTTACAATAGAAACTTACTCAGAGAAGAAATGCATATAAAATTTGAAAAATGAGATATGAAATCATTAAAAACGAAAAAATGTTCCCCTCAAACTTTCCACTTTATGCAAAGAAAGGTTGATTTTGTAACTAAATAAAATATAACAAAAATATTTGTTCTTTAATTTTAAAATAATAATAATAATTAACATATATATATATATATAATTAAGTTTATAATAAAATAAGAATATTAAAACAATTAATAAAGTAAAATAAATTTATATGTTTTACGTTAAATAAATTTAATAAAATTATAAAATAATAATAATAAACTATTAATAAACATTAAAAATTTAAAATATATTAATGATAAACTTATAAAATAATAATAAAATTAAAATAAATTTATAAAATAAATAATATTAAAAAATGATTTATTTTCAAATTTAATTTTTTTACGAATTATACCTAATTTTGTTTCATTTATTTAAAAAAATATTTTATTTACTACATCCATCATATGACTTAGAACTTTCATAATTTTTTTTATTTTTCATAATCTTTTCTTTAATCTAAACATATATATTTTTCACTCATTTATACCTCAAATTTTTTATTTTCTACTCAAATTCATCTTCAAATTCAAATACATCCTAAATATGCTACGTGGACTAATTACAACTACACGGTTAAAGAAAGTTAAAGGAAGTTGAAGGAAGGCTCAGTTGGCTTGTATTAGAGCTATGGAAATAGGTTCAAAAAGTTTTAACTTTTAAGACAAAGTCAGAAAGAGAAGGAAATATCGCAAGCTCCCCAATGCAGTTCATGTTTTAGAACGAAGATTCACTCATTTGGAAAAAAAATAGTTTTTAGGCTTTTTTTTTATCTTATTTCTAACATTTTTGTTTTAATATATAGTAACCTTTTTGGGTATACTTCAAGTTCTTAATGTAAGACTATAACAGTGAAGTTTTGAATGAAAGAGTAATTAAGTTTTCTTTTACAACATTCCTTAAAAAATAATTAATTCTGAACATGCCCATCATTAGAAGTGCTTATGCTTTAGAGGTTGGAGGTTACCTAATTAGGCACAATCACCACCCTAGGGTTTGTTCATAAATGCTATCAACGGCACTTCCAAATATCTCAGCTATCATTGTTAATATATGGGCGGAACAAAGATTCTTAACCACATTGATATCAAATTTAATCCAATTATGTGCAATCCTCTCTCCCCATAATAAATTATTTTGTATATTTATGACTGTTATACATTGTATTTTGTCTAAATAATGAACTACATTCGTGAATATTGTGATGTCATTTTAAAATGGACAGTCGAGATAGAACCCAATTTTGGATTAATTGAGTACTAATATGATTTATATGGAACTTATTAAATTTCATTCAGAACAAGAATATCAATATGATTATTATAAAAGAAAAACAACAAGAAGTAAATGGTATTATTAATATTTGTTCCAGGTAAAGAAATTATTAATATTTGTTCCAGGTAAAGAAAGAATGTTGAGAGGATGGGCAGAATTACTTACACAAGAAAAATATTTGTAAAATTAATTACGAGTCTTCAGTTGGTCTTTAAGGTTTGGTGTATTTTTTAAAGTCAAGCGTCTTTTCCTTCTCCACTTAGGGGAGAAGATACCTGTAAAGATATTTCGAAGATCAAGTCAATTTTTATCAAAGATGAGTGGTTAAATAAATAGAGAGAGGTGTCTCCTTATTTATAGAAATAGTATGTCAGTTTGTAGGTTCATTGATAGGTCCTTGATGATAAGCTCCATTAATGACATAAACTTGTGTTTAATCTTGCTAATCATGCTTATAAGCTCCCTTCATCGGATGAGGTGATAAACTTGGTTGGTTCATCCCTGTTCTAAATGACTGGACCTAGATTGAGGCCCACTCTGCTCAATCTTAACCCGGTCAATTCAACTCGATTTGGGTAGCTTGGGCTCACATAAGTTACCATGGGTTAGAACTCACTCGACTCAAGTTGGTTATAAGATAAATCAGCTTTATCTAAGCTCAAATCGACTCACTTAATTTAGGCTTTGGTCGATTTGACTCGACTTGGACACAATATAACAAAGCACGACTTAGGCCTGAATTGATTTGACTTGACTTTGGCCCAGACCCACTTGACTCAACCTGGGTCGAGTGGACTTGACCTGGGCCAAATTGACTCAGCTCAATTTGCGTTGAGTTGACTTTGCTCAACCTAAGCCTAGTCGACTTAAATCAACTCATGTCGAGTGAACTCTGTTCTACCAGCCCATGGTCGGCTTAGTTTGACTTGGCCCTGGGTTGATTTGGTAAGGATTGGGCCAGGGCTACTCAATTTGATCTGGGCTCGGGCTAACTCGAATCAACTTAGATCCAACAAATTTGACTCGATCTGGGTTTAGATTGACTAAACTTGACTCTGGCCTGAGTTGACTCGGGTTAACCTAGATTAGAGTTGGACTTGAACCTATACTAACTCTAATTAAAGTCAACTTGGGTCGATTTGACTCGACCTAGGCCTACGCCGACTCAACTCAATATGGGTCTAGGTTGAGTCAAGACTAAATTGACTTGACATAGGCCTGGGTTGACCCGACTTGACATGTCTCTTGGTCGACTCGTCTTAACTTAAGTTTTGGATAAATCAACTCGACCTTTTCTTGACTCAACTCGGCTCAACCTGATCTCGATCTGGTGCTACTTTACTTAAATATGATTTAATCTAGTATTTCATAACTTGAAAAGATAGAGACACGACTTGACTTTTTGAATTTTTAAAATTCAAAAAGTTATCCGATCCAAATCCAATTAAATAGATTGAATTTAAAAGTCAAAAGTATGGATTTGAATTTCACATAAATCTATATAGGCTTAAAGTAATATAAATTTAGATAATTATATATTGATTTTACAATATCGATTTTTTTTAGATAATTATAGATTAGATTTGAAAGTTTGAATTTTTTTTTATCAAATTTATCTTTTGGATTTGTGATATTCTAATGTAGACTTAACTCACATCTCATCTAAGTGCTACAAGTACCCGTGTAATAAAGAGTTAATCGGTAAGGGATGTAGGGTAGGACTCAATCTACTACACAAAATTAAATATCCAACAGAGGAGTTAATTGGTGAGGGATGTAGGGTGAGACTCAAAATCTACAACACAAAATCAAATATCCAAGCACATATGAAATCATATGGAGTGGAACCAGGCTAGCTAGGCTTTTATTTTAATATGACTGAGGGATCAAGGAGTCACAAGGAAATAAAAGAGGCAGTCCAACCAGCATAGGAGGATGTTGGTGAGGGTGGATTATGATTATAATTTTAGATCTATTTTCAGAGACTAGAAATAAAATATCATTTATTTGAAGTGAGTGTTAAGGGAAAACCATGAGTAGAACAATGAATTAGATATATAAAAACTATGGTTGTTATGGTTGAATTGACCAGTACAAAAATTGTTAGGAACAAATAAATCTTCTAGACAGGTTGTACTATCATAAAAGATCTTGGTAACTATCTAGGCACAACCAAGAATGCAACACCAATATAACTAACATAGTGTAAGCAAAATATGGCGGGATGGAAATATTTTATCAACAGGGTTGGACTAAGTGAGAATAACATAGGTGATGGATGATCCCAGCACTAAAGCATCATAAGAAATATGTTGTTTTTTAGTGCAAAATTTTTGGTGTCTTGTATATGAAACATGGTGTCTTTGTATTAGTACAACGTTGAGCAAAACAAAAAGATAAACTATAAAATTAGGAAAAATAGACAATAGGATTTCTTCACCAAAAATATCATAATCTTCCAGCTTAAGCACACTACCCTTCAACTTTCAATAGCTAAATTTCTTCATATTTTCCTTCATCGCATAGCAATATTATCAATATACATACACTTACATGTTCTTAGTCCTATTAGGTTTTTCACACATAAAGTCTTACCTCTTAGCTCCTTCGTTTCAACATTCTTTGATTCTTGGTTATGTTATAGCCAATTTCATCCCATATCAACAAAAGGTCAATAATAATCTCCATCAAACATAATAATAGGATTTATTAAGCACCTATGATGCACCTCACTCCTTATTCAAATCTTGTTCACCAACCTCAATCAATTCTTCTCTTTCTTTTTTTACTTACTCGCAGCTAAAAGGTCATGCATAATAATTTTTTACTTTTATACTTTTTCACTTAAAAAATTCCTCCATACCTTCAAATCTAATTTTGTGAAAATAAAGTTTCCCTCAAAAACCATGAAACTTCGTCCAATAATTCAAAGGATTTTCACACCATCCAATTAAGACAAGTAATTCAGATCCCTTCTCTGCTCTCCAAAATTGAAAAGATTATAGTTAACCAAAGGTTCCCACAATTTTTTCCCATTCTAGAAATTTTCTAAACGTACCAAATTACAAAAGAAAAAAAAAATGAAAATGTTCTCTATCTATGCTTTATCAATCCTTCATATTGATTGATTTCATCCACCAACACACCAACCAAGAGAGAGCACTTCCGCAAGGAGAAGTGCACGAGCGTCACGTGACCACTTTGAAACAAAACCTTTTAAATATTTATTTATCCACACAACTACTGATTTATAAAATATGTCTCGCAATAAAGTACTGTCACTAATAATTTATTTATCAGAAAACACTGGAATTTATTACTCTTCACAATGCTAAACACTAAAATTACCCCATGCATGTGCAAAACCATTAACAAACGTTTGAAATACCCAATAGGGTGTAGTGGAAAACCAAACCGTCAAGTTAATTAACACCATTCCATATAGATTCATCAAGAAAAAATTAAAACAAGGGGCAACAAAACCACGTAGTTTATGGTTTAGGATATTAACAAGTTTCACTAAAAAAACTGCAAAAGGTTTTTTTTTTTTTAAACAAATCAAATTAACCCAGGTTTCGTATTCCTTTCTACATCCACACAAAAGGTCAAAAAACTGTGCATCGTTGCAGTTTTTCTTTTTCTTGAAACTTTATCTTCAATAAACCACCGTAACCAGCCCCTGGTATTCCCAACTTTCCGACCCATTAAATCTAATAAAAAAACACCTACTTCACAAACAAACGCAGACAAAGAAACTAACCCAGAAAGATTAAGAAAAAGAAAACAATTAAAAGACAAGAACTGAATTGAGGTTGGACTTGAATCAACAGAGTTTCTACGATCTGATATGTGATATAAGCAAATGGAAGGACAATTAAATGTACAAACAGCAAAAGGCACAGTGTACATGTTCCATTCTATTACGGATTGAAATTAAAACCCACAACACGAAATCTATCCAAGATTGGTTTCACGAATTCGTCAATTGAAACGTGAATTGGAGCGAATCCATTGGCCGTTGATCCAATCCTGGTGAACCCTAATTGCGGAGGCGGGGTAGAGGATCTCCTCGTGAGTGGTGGTAAAGTATACATAGTAGTGGTCGTCGTCGACCTTGCCGGTGATCTCGCCGGCCCACCAGCCGTCGTTGTCGAAGGCGTCGACGCGCTGGTAGAGCGCGAAGGAGGAGGAGGCGGCGATGCGCGGCGGCTTAGGGCGGAGCTCTTTGGGGAAGACGGTGGCCGTGAGCGGCTGGGACTCGTCGTCTTCGAGCAGCGTGTCGTAGCGTACGACATAGAGGCCGGTGTCGAGAGCCGAGACGACGGTGGCGCGGTAGTAGGAGCCGAAGAAGCCCTCCTCGTTGCTACACACCTCCACCTTGTCGCCGGGGCGAAAATTCACCTTCTTCCGCGGTGGACGCATTGAAGAAGAAAATGGTTCTTGAAAGTGTGTTTGGTGGTTGAACCCTGATGCCAAAAACAGAGAGTGTTGTTTCTGTGGGGGTTATCTCTTCGTATATTGTTCTTCTTCTTATATATGGTTTTTTTTTTTTTTTTTTTTGGTTTTTTTTTTTTTCTTTTTTTTATTTTTTTTTTTTTTTTGTATGGACTTATTATTATGCTAATCTATAATTTTTTTATAAGATAAGATTAATCACAATTATAGCACATTGTATATAGATATATGGTATGTTTAACGAGTAAATAATAGAGAAAACTACTTTAAATTGAAAGTTATTCCTCTTAATCTAAAGAGCGAGAGATATAAGATTTGGTTTTCAAAATATTTAAGTATCTAAATTTCTATCAATATTTTTTGTTATATTTTTCATTATTTCGGATTCGTCACCACTAGACCAATATAAATATATTTAATTTCATTTCATTTCATTTGTTTGTTTTTTCAACATTTACTTTATTAAAATTTTTTCTATTTTGATTAAGACTAATCTTTAGATACAAACTTAAATTTTTAAATAAGACATATTTTAATAGAAAAAAAGGTAAATTTCTTAGATTACTTTTGAACTTATATACGTAATTCAACATAAACAATGCGATATTTGGGTTGATAAAGAACAGCAATTTTTGTAATAAAATTAATGTGGATTGGTTTATAGTTATTTTCTACTGCAGTACTTATCGGACGATTGATTAAATTGTTTTGTATCATTTTAAATATGTTTTGATTAATTTTTCTAATTTACTAATTAGGACGGAGTTTTTAAAATAATTGTTAATATATTAACTAATAGAAGTTATTCTGAAATAAATTCTACTTTTATATATTCAAGTAATCAAAATTATTATATATATATATATATATATATATGATTAATTATAAAGTGATAAAATTTTACTATATATATAGTTGAATCTTTTACATCTTACAAGAAAAAAAACGTTGTCAAGAACACGTGTTGATTATTTTTACATCTTAAAAGTGATAACATATTTATTTATTTCCATGATAAATAATCATATAATGTAAACCTAAATATTCGTCTATGATAATAACAATTCAGGACACGTGTATCCATCAGAAAGTTTTTCAGAAAATCAAAATAGAAAATTGTGAAACAAGGTAACAGTAACACGTGTTTGTTTTTGGTGTTAAATCGTGGTTCTTCTAACCGAAGTAGATATTCAATAAAATCACATTATTTTTTTTATATCAATTTGTTATAATATTATGTTACAGATAATTTTTTTTATTACTTTTAGAACTTTTTATAATTAGATGCTATGATTTAATGAGTGTAAGATAATATTCAAGTTCTAAACAATAAATAAGAGATAATTATACAACAAATTTACCAAAAAGATATAATCATAATTTATTTTATAACACTTCGTGTGATATTTAAATTTTTTTTATTTCGGTGATTTTAGATTGGTTAATTTTGACTTAATTTGAATTTGATTTTTTTTCAACTCAATTATTTAGAGTCATTCTATAATTTATTTTCAAACTAATATAGTCAACTCATTTTTTAACCAATACAAGATCATCAGTCCCTTCCTTAACTTTAAACATGGTAGCATGTTATTTTTTATGAGCATTCGTTTTTGGGATAAGTGTTTGACATTTTATTTAAGTTAAACACTAAATTAATGTCAGTTTTATAACAAAAACATCAAAAGTAAGAATATTTTGATTTTTCAAATTATGGAGGTACAAGAAAAAAAAGTATGGAGATGTAGGAAGAATCACTTTATTTTTTTTTTTTTTACATCTCAACCCAACTTCGACCTTGGACCTTGGCTCTTCAACTCAAAGACGACTTCTTTCTTCACGGAAAATTAAACTCTCAAAATATTCATGTGAAAAAGATTTTATTGTACTTATGAAATTAATGTATAGGTTTTTGACGGGTGAAAATGGAAATGTGTGATTGGAGTTGGGGTTGATATGGGTTGTATTTTGACATTAGGAATGTGTAATCTGGAAAATCATCGAATTGTAGAATCCTAAAGATTAGCATAATTTGGAATAGGATTTTGACTTTCGGATTAGGTGAATCTGGAATAAGAAAATTTATTTCAAAATATATTTCTTAAAATTCAAACCGTAAGGTAAATGTGTATTATGGAAAAGGTGAATCCAGAAGCTAGGTTTTGTATTTAGGAAATCAAAAATGTATTTTGGAAAAGTATGTTCCGAAAGTCAAAAATATATTTCGAAAGCAATTTTCGTTCTAAAGTATTTTGGATTTAACAATCTAAAAGCTAATTCTAAATTTGGAAGAAGCTTCCAGATTGTAAAATTGGAAATGTATGTAGAAAACAAGAATCGTTTCTGAAACAATGTGTAACCAAAATCCCCTTCCCCGCCTTCTTCGCCTCCACTTTCCATTAAAAAAACATACACATACCCTCACAGGCGACGAAAACAATGTATCACGATTCTTCTTTAAGTTAGTGCATTCCTTACTCTCAACGGCGGCACAAACGTGAAATCGAAATGACAACACATTTACAAAATGGAAGTGTAAGGCAAAATGGGGCATTAAAGGTATTTTACATCTTTTTGTTAAAGGACAATTTCATCCATTCACAATGTCTGTAAGTGTAGAAAGAAGCAAAGGAGGTGCAGGAAGAAGCCGTCCAACTCAAATTTCTATCTACACACGCCCACTCCAATGTCTACCCATATACCCAAGACAATTTTTCATCCACTCAACTTTATAGATGGTTAACAATCCATCATTAATGTATAGTTAATATATAGTCAATTGTCAATTGTCTTTTTACTATTTCATCTTCACGAAATTTTTAAATTTATTGAAGAGATACTTCTTTTCTATGTCACTTCTCAACTTTTTTAGATCTACCACTTTATTTTTGCACAAGATGATTTAAACTTTTTAAATACATCAAATACTTTAGTTTTTTTTTTTTTTCATAAAAGAAACACATGTAATGAGTAAAGTCATTAATAATTCATTAGACCTTCTTCTTAATATTTAATAGTCCAAACATCATATTCTTTTTGAGAAAGTAACATATCACTATAATTGAAGTGTCCTAGCCTCCTATATCATAGACAATAGTCATTTCATTTTCTTTATTTGTCATTTTCATTGTAACAATAATTTTACTTTTTGAATTAAAAATTTTGAACTCCCACAAATGAAAAGAATAATTAATTGTGTTCCAAAAGTTGTCCAATACTCAATAAATTTGTTTCTTTATATCCAGTCATATGATTAATATCTTTTGACAAGCAAAGAACAAGTTGTCTTCACCATGTTATGCTTCTACTTCAACAAATGAATTATGTTGTTGATTGTCAAAGTGACAATCCTTTTGAACATGCCAAACTGTCCACAACTATAACATTGTAACTTGTCTTTATTCCAACAAAATTTTTTCTTTATAATTGTTCTTCTTACAGATCCCACACCATTTGTTTGATCCTCCATTATTTCCTTTTTTCACCATAATAATATCCTCTTTCGTGTGAGTTTCTTCCTCTTCCTCTGCCTAATCTACCACCTCTAAAAAACTCACAAGTATTTGTTGATTTGTCTTTTTGAGATGACACTTTCAAATTACTTCTCAAAATGATGTAAAAATCTTTGTTTGTAAGATCTAAATAATCCCATCAACCCTTGAAAAATCATGATTGACAATTCCTTAGTTTCTTCTATAACAACCACCATATCATCAAATTATTCTGTAAATTAATAAGAATTTTATTCTCAATTCTTATACATTGTTGAATATTCTTCATCAATGCATATTAAATGTCTACAATTTCTTTTGAAAACTTTCCATTTAAACACTTTGAACATTAGGATGAGAATTGTTGATTGTGTTCTTATTCACAAATTTTGTTCTTTTATTCATCCTTTCTCTGGTAGTCATTTGAATGTTGTATGCTTCATAAGTTTTTTCATCACTTGAGCATAAGCATCTTCATCCTTCTCTCGGTTAATTTGGAAACATTTGCATTGTTCCTTCAGTGAAAATATTATTTTCAATAATGATAATCAATCAAATTCAATCAGAATTAATTTTGTTTGATGTACAAATTACATCTAAGATGAACAAATAAAAATTATATGAAACTTTCTTATCTTAGAACTTTGATCATTAATTTATTTCAAAAACCTTTTAAATTTTGCATGATATTACATGTTGAAGCAATTTAGATTTAAATATATTTTAATAAACTCATAAATCACATCTTTGAAATTCTAATGATATATGTAAGCACAAAGTTTAGAGATACTCACCAAGATGATAGATCTGTCTATCATAAAAAAATTGTTTCGCCTGATATACTCTTGATTATTCCATCTGTCTTGCGTGTTGATTTGTCCATCTGACGCTCTTTGTGGAATTTGCATCTTTTGATGCTTTTGTCTAGTTATGACTTCACACAATTTCTTCATCCATTTGATTTTGGTCATCTAACCCGTGAGTCAACATTGGTCCTTACACTCCAACTTATCATCTCATGCATTAATTCTTGTACGATTCCTCTATTCAATGTATCAGCGTATCATATGATACATTGATTCTTGGGCAATCATCTTTCTGAGCTATACTACATGTTTTTTTTTTCTATTTACCATTATAGTATTTATTATCATCAAAACTTATGATCTCCTCGGAGGGATGATTTTGTCTAGTGCTTAGCATCAAGTATTCTTACAAATCTTTTGTATTTAATATACAAGTGTAAACTTTAAAAGAGATATTTGACCTTGCTTCTAAAAGGACATTTGAGCCCAAATTTACAAAAGTGGTAAAACTTATCTGAATACATTATTAAAGAATCTTAATCATGTACATTAAACTAATCATTACATTGCTTGAAGACACGTTAATGATTACACTGAATGTTATTAATATCATGATTACACAAAGTTAACTTCCTCATTTTTGTATTAGCACATGTGGAAGATCTCATTAGTTAGGATGATACGTGAAGTAGTCACAATCTTCATATGCACTTTGAAAGTGACGTGAAGAAAGTTACAAATTTTTACACATAAGACTTTGTATCCTTTGGTTGCCCTTAGAAAGGATTTTAAAATCTTCATGAACTCTAGTTCATTCATTTCAAGTGTGAAGATTACATGGAAGAACCTTTTTATTATGTAAGGAGGGGGGAGGAGAGAAGTCATATGCAACCTTGTTGGAAGTGACATATGACCTCCAATGAAAGTGAGGTGTGAAGAAAGTTATAACTTCTTTATGATGAGATGGTTAGGTGCATGAACTTGATTGAGTGATTTAATGTATATTCTCACTTGTTTTTCACCTTTTATAAATTTTTAGAAATTTTTATAAAATCCTATATAAAAATTATTAAAATATTCTAAAAACTTCTAGAAAGTAACAAATTATGATGCCTCTTAATTTTCTCTTCAAGTTCTTTCATATTTCTCTTATAAATCTTCCTTTAAAATTTTTTTCTTATTTCTTATTCCTTCTTTTTATTCAGTCATATTCCTTTTAAAGACTTTTTAGTAGCTTCTCCACCCTTAAAGCTCTTATTTTCGTCTTGAATTGCTTATTCTGCTTTCACGATCACATCATCTACCCCATATTGAAAAAATGTGTCTATAAATTTGAAAGATAAGCATTAAAATGAGAGAAATAACTTCAATTGAAACTAGGACTCACAATATAATATTACAAAGTTTATTTTATATGCATTCTTATTTATCCTCCATAGGATTAGGAAAAGACTATTTTTTCGATATTAGACTTTAGACTTTCTCATATTAAGAAATTTATCCTTCTCAAATGTAGCCCCATGCAATCTTGTGGATGAAAGATGAATTATTTCCTCCCTTTGTTGGTGGAATTTTCAAATTGGGATACTTTCTTTAGTTCTTTTTAGTTCATTTTGAACCTGAGCATTCAAATCCTCCACTAATTTTGCTTTTCATAGCTCCATTATTACACATCTTAACTTCATAAGAAGAAAAGGTAGTAAATCAAAAGGAGTAATAAATCAAAAGAATTAGTAAATCAAAAGAAGTCAGATATATAAACAATATTATAGGTGAGTAAGAAGTTTTATTTTAGATGACTCTACTAGAAAACTCTACATGTGGAATAAAATCTTTTCACTCTCTTTAGATTTTTAGAAATTATACAACAAAGTAGTTGAGATAAAGTCTTACTAATCACTTTGGTCTAACCATTAGTTTAGGAATACAAATATTTGAGAAAAGAAGTTTAATACCCTATTTTCCCTAAAATATCTTCTAAGAATTACAAGAACTTAATAGATGTATAAAACACCATATCCGTACAATCTTACTTTAGCAAGTAAATTAAGCATAACCTATTACGTGACAGGACATAAAATTACTCATTTTAAAAATATGTAATCTATCACAAATATAGAATCATGACCTGACCTTCGTAAACCAAGTAAAAAGAAAATCCATTGAAATATCATACTAACATGTGAAATGGAACCCATAAGTCATAACTCTAAATTCGGCACTTCTTATGTACAATGGAATTTTCACGAAACCTTTGAACTTCTTTGTTCAAAAGTGGCCAAAATGTTCAATTATAACATTTTGAGCTTTCAAAGTTCCAAAATTCCGCATTAGATATTCATGATGAGCTTCTTCAATAAATAGTCCTCTTAGGCTTTGTTTGGATTGGGGAGAGAATTTGAGAGAGTGAATTTGAGTTGATTTAATATGAAAGTGTGTGAAGAGTTAGATTGTTTGGATTAAAATAAATATGGTAAGATTTGAGTGAAAAGTTGGTGAAAATTTGTGAATAATGTGATAGATAGGATAGATATTTTAATATTTTTTAATATATAAAATTATAAAATTAAAGATTTATCCTTATGATTAAAAATAATTAAAAATAAAATATAATTTATTGATTTGATGTAATTGATAATTTATTTTAAAAAAATTAATACATATTTAATTAATTCTTTTATAATTGATTATGTTTGTAAAAATTTAATATTATATATGTTAAATTAAGGTTAGTTATGTCTTTTTTTAATTGTTGACATAGCTTTTTGTGTGTTTCTTCACTTATCAAGGAAATTAAAATTTTAGCTTTTTATTTTGTTTGGACACTTGCAATTTGTCTTGTGGCAGCCGAGATCAATACGGGACGATCACAAAATTTATTTTTTAAAATATTTAAATTGATAATGGAGTCGCCACTATAACTTATTATAGAAAAATTATAGAAAAACCAAAAAAATAAAAATGTGTACCAGATTCAAGATTCGAGAGTCGGTTACCTGTGGGGAAGATATTAAAAATAGTAATTACAGCAAATAAGAATAAATATATATTTACAAAAAAATACAGACTACGAATGAACAATAAGCAAACAAAATAATAACAAAAACAAATTTTTATTTTTTATTTTTTTAACCCAACAAGGATGGATCTTGGTCCTACGTATTTCCAAAGGAAAATCAAGAATCACATAGTTCTAATTTAAATATTTATATTTTTTATTTGTGGACCCGACAAGGATGGACCTTGTTCCTACGTATTCCTATCCGTGATAGAAAATCAGGGTTCACGTAGTTCTAATTTAAGAAATTTTAAGAAATTTGTTTGATTATGTTTGATATATATCTTTGAAATTTTTATATATTTTTTTAGTTTTTTATGAGCTATTTTATATTTTTTAAAGATGTTTTGTTAAACTGTTTTTTAGTTTTTTAGAAAATGTCTTATTTTATTATTTTTAGAAATCTTTATATTTTTTTGAATTGAGAATTCCTGGTGGATTGGATTTTCTAGGAATAATATCTGGATTAGCATTTGGTGGGAAATATCTGGATTTCGATTTTGATTTCTGGTTCCAGTGTGGTTCGGGATGATTGGGTTGGTTCTAGTGTGGTTCGGGATGATTGGGTTGCAATTAATCTTGGGTTTTGACTCTGCATTGGTTTCTAATTCAGATGATTTGAGATTTGCAGGTTATATTTTTTTATGTATGAATTTCTATTTTTTTATTAAGGGTTTCGAGGTATTCGAAATGTTGGTTTGGCATTCCTAAGGTATTTTCCTAATACTGAATTCAAAGATTGATCAAAATCGGTTTTGTTTTTGGTTTCTAAAAGGGTTATTTGGTTGATGAGGATGAGACCGTGCCAACAACAGCGACTTTCTAGATAATTTTTTAATCATAATTTTTAATTCCACTTGAAGATCTAGCTTTTTTTTTTTTTTTTTCCTTCTGTAATATGCTAACAGAAACTTTCTTTCAACAATTTGAACTCTTAATTCTTGCAAGATCGTTTGTTTTTGTTTCTTAATTTATGTGTTCTTTTTGTTTTTGTTTCTTAATTTATGTGTTATTTTTATTTTTGTTTCTTAATTTATGTGTTTTTTCTGTATAATGCTACTCTTTAGTAAAACCTGTATGTAGTATCCTCCCCTCTATTGTGTCTTTTATCCTTTTTTATATATTTGTTTGATAATTCATTCATCTTCCACAGTAAAACTTAGCATCATTGTTTCTTAATTAAGAATCAATTACTCCAACGCCTATATTAACTTTTTTTTTTTTAGACTGTATTTATTATATTTTATTATGAAAAAAATAACAGTTAGGGAAGGACTAAATGTAATAAGGATGAGGGCTTAATGCAATTAGCATGAAGGCAAAGAGCTGAAAATGGTGTATTTACAACCCTTAATCAAGAGAGATAAAATTTGTCAAACACTAACTAAAAGAATTGAAAGAGCATTAAAGCTTAAGCTACAGAAACGGTGAATCTCGCAGTGGAAGGCTGAAGAGCTGGAAACATTATTGCTTATGTGGCAAACACAATTAATAGAGAAGTGAGGTATAAATAGTAATTTTTTTTAATTTCTAACAACCTCTTAATAAATTGGGCTTTAGACAACCTTTTTTTTATTTTTTTTATTTTCATCAAACTGGATCAAAACTATTTTTATTAATGAACCTCCGGTTAAATTGGGTTCACTTAATTTTTCTATTCAACAGACCCAAAACCTTCTTTTGTTGTTTTATCATTTTCTTTTTACAAATTTCATTTTATCTTATTTTTTATTATTGTTTAATCAAACCTTGTTTATAAAGTCAAAGTTCTTTTTATTATTTATCTTAAATGACAAAGAAACTAAATAACACAGAGTAAAAAGTTTTATTTTCTTATCTTTACTTTTTTATTTGCAAAAATAATTTTTATTTGTCCGGACGAAATTGGATGTTGACAGATCACAAATTTATTGAATCAAATAACCATAATCCTAGCAAATCACTCTTGAACAGTCGAACACCAGAAACATAGTGTTAGGGATCTTTTAAGAATACAAAACCTATTATCTCTTAATGGAAAAATCATATTGTAAGAAAAGCCTTTATGAGATCCTTTACAAACTGATAAAATATTGAAGCAAAGTTGTCATCTTGAGGATACAACTCCTTAATGTGATCAAACCCAAAAGTTTTGTTTTTAAAAGATCAAGCAATGTGTATATTCTTAATAAAGCATCCACCACCAGATTTGTTTTATCTTGCCTTTGGTCACATATGGAGATTTTGCTATGAATTATACCCATTTAGCATGTCTTTTGTTATGATTTCATTACTCTTTCTAATGTTTTAAGGATTCGTGATCACTATAGATCACAAATTCCTTAAGAAGGTAGTGTTACCAAGTTTGCAAAGACCTAAATAAATCATAAATTTCTTTATCATGGTTGGAACAGTTAATTTAATTTCTTTGAAATTTTCACTAAAATAAGTTATAGGGTACCCTTCTTGGAGTAAGATTGCTTTCATTCATCTTTGATCTATTACACTCTATTTCAAAAGATTTTAAAAAATTTGGAACAACAAATATACATTCTTTGATCAATTATTTTTTCAATTTTCAAAATGCAACCTCTTGTACTTTACCTCAATTAAAAACAATGTTTCTCATAATAATTTCATTCAAAGGTGGACTATAGTGCTCAAGCCTTTCACACATTTTTCATAGAAACTAGTTAATTCATGAAAATGCATTTGTAGGGGTTGGTCAATCTCTTATAACCTTAAACCTTTTTTTCATCTACTTGAATTCCCTTAGAGCCTTCCAAAACCCTGGAAAGATAACACTGTCCATGTCAAACATACATTTATTTTTATTCACGTATAATGTTTCCTTCTTATGCACTTCAAACATACTTCTTATATGATGTACATGATCTATTCGTGTTATAAATAAGGATGTCATCAAAGTAGACTACAACAAACTTTCCTATGAATACTCTAAGTACATAACGCATGAGTCTCATAAAAAAAATTTATCTACGTTAATTAGTCAAAAAGACATGACTAACCATTCATACAAACCAAACTTCTTCTTTGACTCTTATTTACTCGTACTCAATTTTAAAATCAATTTTAATAAATATGCATGAACGTACTCAATTTTAAAATCATTTTTAGTAAATATGCATGAACCATGTAATCATCCAACAAATCATCAATCTAGGAATATGATATCTATATTTGATAATAATATTTTTATACATATACATTCACCAAGTCTCATGTTTCTTAGATAATAATATTACAAGCATGACATATGTTTCTTAGACTCATGTCAACTTATTTTAAAAATCTGTTTTATTTTTTAGATTGTTCCTATAGGTTGGCCTACTTAATAAGAATACTCTAAGACTGAAAGTCTATTTAATGTTCAATACCTTTAAATGAGGAAGTCTTTTTAGTGGTTGGTGTAAAATGGCCCCAAATCCCTCAAGAACTTTTCCTAAACTTAAATAATTAAAAGTTAAAGATGGGGAAGATGATGTGGAAGAAGAAGCTAAATCATCTAGATGACAACCATTAAACCATTTGCTAATTTATTGATTTTTTCTTTTACAAGCTTTATAAAAATTAATTTTTATAAATATGTTCAACTACCTTTCTAAACTTTCGGAAGTTAACATGTTATTTTAATTGATATCAAAACCCTTTAATATTATTTTATAATTAGAAAATGTAAATAAAAATAAAAATAAATATATAGAAGATAAATTGAAAAAAATTATTAACTTTTAATAAATAAATTACATTTAATTTTATTCAAATTTAAAGTTAAAAGTTTAACCGAATAATTTAATTTATTTGATTTAAATTATAAATCTTTTTGTGTATACTTATAATTTTTAAAGTTTAAAATAACATTAATTATCCTTTAATAATTATGTCCTCATTTTTTTACCTAATTTTTAATTAATTTACATTTATATATTTATCATGAAGTAGAAACTAAATTAGGTAAAAAAAAAAGATAATATCATAAAATAATATTTTATTACAATAAAAAATTTACTGTGTTTTAATTTCATCCATATAAATTTTAAAAAATTAATAAAGATAGAAAAATGGAATCTATAGTGATCTTAATTGTAAATAGATTTAGTTATTTTCGCATCATTCCTAAAATATCCTTTAATTAATGATTATTTTACTTTTAATATTTTTTTATTCATGACATCAAATTTTAATAATAGTTTTTAGAAAAATGAAAATTAACTTAATAAAATTAAATAATATCAGTTGGCTTTCTTAATCAGTATAATTTTAATTATTTTCACTTATATTCAAGTTTAGAATCTCAAATAAACTCTCATAGAATTTTAAATACCAAATTGTTTGTCTTATACGTTTGAAAGGGGAACATTTTCTGCTCGGAATTATTTTAATTGTATTTTTATAAGTATAAGCATTGTCTCCAGACAAAAATCTTGTGCCTTCTTATATTTCTGAAAATACCTTAAAAAAAACGTTGTCTTGTCAGAACTCTTCACAGTAATAACATTCCAACTACATCATCCCCTGAACTAGCGTACACCAAAGCCCCTGGCTTTGGTCCTTCGCTAGGGTTTGGGGATTTGCCTTTTCCCATTTCCCATTTCGTCACTTCTACGTTTTCTATGATCACCCTTTTTCCCCTTCAAATTCCAATCGTCTTCTTCTCTCGGTTCTAAACTTCTCAAGTTCAGAGGTACCTCCTTTATTCTCTATTCTCTGTTTTTCTTTAAGCCTTTATACAATTTGCAAGCTCTTTTGCACTTTGTTTTTAATTGTTTTTTCAAAACGATGATGTTTTAAGAAACCCAACACTTTTTTAAGATTGTTTGAGCATATGGTTATCTGGGTTAGAGATCAAGGTTTGACTTTTAGTTGAGTTTTCCGAGTTTTGGAATTTGAAGAGCAGGGAAGTCATGTTATTGAAAGTTGAGATCTTTTAAGATTTGGGTTTCGATTTCAGTATTGGAGTTTGGTTGATCTGTTTACTTAATCGATGTTTGATAGTCGTAAGGTTGTCAATTTGGTGTTAATTTTGTTTGACTGTTGAGGATACTCTGAATTCCTTGGGTTCAGTAACTTATCGGAAGTGAAACTGAAACGGGGAAATTCAATGCAGTTGTTTTTGAGGGGTTTCATGTGCCCTTTGTGATTCTGGTTCGGTTTGCTGGGGATCTTGAGTGGGAATCTTGCTGAAGGCTGTGACTCTGTAGCAATGCCTGAAAACCAGGGCTCTTCTTCATCGTTGTCCTCGTTTGGTCGTTCAATATTTGGTGTGAGGCAGGAGCAAGTTCATTCCGTGGAAGCAGGTCATGAATCCGATTCCTGCAATTTAGAGCTTGGATCATTCCAAAAGCGTGTCACGGATAGGTTTCAAGACCTTTCTGTGGCTAGTGATGAGGAGTTTCTCTCAATTAGTTGGATCCAGAAGGTCCTCAATGCGTTTATCCTCTGCCAAGAGGAATTCAGAGCCATTCTGTTGAATAACAAAGAACATGTCACAAAACCCCCGCTGGATCGGATGGTCTCCGAATTCTTCGATAGATCAGTGAAGGCTCTTGACATTTGTAATGCAAGCAGAGACGGGATTGAGAAGATTCGGACATGGCAAAAGCATCTGGAAATTGTGTTCTGTGCCTTAGGTTCACCTAAGAGAGCATTAACTGAAGGCCAGTTCCGCAGGGCAAGAAAGGCACTGATGGATTTAGCATTGGCAATGCTTGATGAGAAAGAATCTGGATCAATATTTTCTCAGCGAAATAGGTCTTTTGGGAGACACAACTCTACCAAGGATCATCACTCAACAGGGCATTCAAGATCACATTCGTGGAGTGTCTCCAGGTCCTGGTCTGCAAGCAAGCAACTACAGTCCATTGCTAACAACCTTGTTCCACCCCGTCCTACCGAGATTTCTGCTACAAGCCGGCTTGCGATTCCGGTTTATACAATGAACTGTATTCTCCTGATAGTTCTGTGGACTCTTGTTGCAGCTATTCCTTGTCAGGATAGGGGTCTAGGCATTCATTTTTCAGTTCCACGGCAATTATCCTGGAGCACTCCGGTTTCTGTACTTTATGAACGGATCACTGAGGAGTCAAAGAAGCGAGAGCGGAGAAACTCCAATGGCTTGTTGAAGGAGATACACCAAATTGAGAGTAGCAGCCGCCACATGACGGATCTGATAGATTCAGCTCAGTTTCCACTGGCAGATGACCAGAAAGCACAAATGGATTGCGATGTGATGGAGCTAATGCGTGTTTGTGAAGCTCTTAGAAACGGGTTGGACCCCTTGGAGCGCCAAGTGAGAGAGGTCTTCCGGAAGATAATGGCATGTCGAACTGAGGGTCTTGATTACCTTGGCACGTCAAGCCATAATGAGCAATGAAAATGGTGAGTTGTTGATGAGCTATCAGATGTACAAATTTGCGGAGCGTGTACATTTTTTTGCATCTTACCATCTTTTTTTGAGAGGAGGAAAGACCCGGCAAGACAAGCAGATAAATCATTTAGCACACTTGTAATGCACTGTATTATTCTCAGTACTGTTTGAAAAAAAGAATGTTCAGGTTAAGAATTTAGTAGTTTATAGTATCTTTGCTGTACTATATAAAATGGTATTTTTGTTGTACTTGTATGAGGTAATTTTTAATGCAGTAGGTAGAACTTCAGTCAGAAAGCACTTACCTAGTGCCTTGAAGGGTGCTTGGACAAAGGGTGTAATGAAGGGCGTTTCAATAGGATGTATGAGATTATAAGTTCAAATTTTATTCTTACTCTGTACCCAAAACTTAGGGAGAGGGAATAGGCAGAAATTATCCATTTTACGTTTTTTCCCTTACAATTCACTTTTTTTTTTTTAAATAAATAACGTACATTGAAAAGAAAAGCAGAATGAAGAGAAATTGATGGAGGCTGAGTGCAATTTGAGTCAGCTGATAAAATGATGACTTGTGTTTCTATATACATCTATTTGACAATATTTGGTTAATTCATTTGTGGCTTAATGAAAAAAAAAGCCATTTTCATAAACTAAAATTAATTTGTATTTCTTATGCCACTTTTTAAGAATTTTGTTTATAACTATAAACTAATTTTAGTTTATTGAGATATTCATTTTTTTTTTGTTCTTGTTTTTCTCTTTTAAATGTGCTTATTAAGAAGCTTGCTTACACGTAATCATGGTATATTGTGCATAGGTTCTAGAATCTTACTGATTTCGTGTAATATTTCTGGACTTGAGAAAAGTAAATTGCTGTTTTTGTTTTTCTGTACTACGAGCACTTGCAGCTAAGAGCACCTTAGACTATCCTTTATTAAGCCAATCGTACAAAGAAAAGCGCAGGTAGAACGTAGTACATATGATATCTGCCTTGGTACTATTACTACGTAGTCGGAGTTCAGTTTTTGCACATGTTCGTTTCCCATGCACAGTGCAACATTAAATAAAAGGCATCTATAGTCAAACTGGTCACAAACTACGCAGATATCTGATTCGAAGGATTTAGTTTCGATGAATTGGTCAGTGTTCAGCCAATGAAGCACTGAACTCATAACTAGTGTTACGTTGAATCTACAGTTTAAGGTATATTTAATATGCACACACAAGTACAGAAATATGAATAAAACGAACTAGTAACAGGTCTAAAAAGGCACCATGATACCAGAAAGCGTCATATGAAGTAAAAGGATGGAAGTTATCTAGGAAATTCTTTGAATATCTGTCAGTGTACAACATTTTCTACAGGTTCCTAAGCTTATAGAACTAACGACTTCTATAAACTTAAAGAGACAAGGTAAACTCACGATTCTGTCTTTTCTACATACACGCCTACACCCTTCCTATTGGCCAAAAAAGGCTGTATCCCCATCCACAACCGAGGAAAAAAAAAGTACTACATAAATACATAAAAGAAAAAAGTATGTTACAATGGCCAAGTTCCCATGCATGTTTGATGCTCTAAAATTCCTCTATTTTCGTGACCCGAATATTTTGGAGGGATCAAATTTATCAATTTGTCACACTGCGAGGATGGTGTTGGAAGCGTTCTAACTCATGGAGTTTGGGCCCCTGATGGACTTTAAACTGGCATCTCTGAGCTGTTTTGATTACAATACCATGCTTTCAGTTCCAATGTTCTTGAAGTATTGTCTCAACTTCACTCTCTATCTAAATCAACAAGGTTGTCTGAATTCCAAGTAGATTACTTCTTTACTAACAAAACAGCTCTGGGAAAGACCAGATTATGAACTTTGCAAAAATGTCAGATTCCAAGAACTCAATATGAGCCGTCCGTCCAATAAGTGTGTTTAAGTTCCTACCATAGGATGAGGTGTTGAAGTTGATGTCACAGCGCATGACCACCCTGTGGTCAGAGTGGGCTTGGATTTGATTCAAACAATTATTCAGCATCTCCATGAAGATTCTCCCTCTTCTAGAGAAATCCAAACAAGATGCTGGACATGGTTCTATTCTGGCAGAATGGTACGGAACATAACCATCCTGAGATGTAACAGGAAGGAATCGTTATAAAGGAAAACTTTAGCCAGGTTAAAGCTTATAAAGATAAAAACCTAGTTTGTAAGGTTACCAAGCATTGAACTATATAACAAGATCCTATCATTTGCACAGGACCCCTTATCATGAACCAACAAAAATAATTTAAGATGGAAGACACTTGCAGAAGAGTGTGACTAAACAGTCATGATATCATTATTAGCATGAATCCTAATCAATGTTAGCTTTCCACCCTGTAGATTTCTACCTATTTTGCTTTTCTCTTGCTACATCTTCACCTTTCAGGAAATGATCTAGCATTTGAATGCAGGAAATTTTAAAAATAATGATGATTCCCTAAGCATATAAAGGTAACCTGAGGTGAAGACAAAAGAAGCACATTCCGGAAGTTAGCCAATGTCTTCTCCTGTGGACAACAAAAAACAGTAAGACTAATAGCACTTATGTCCCTATTTTCACTTCATTAAAGTATAGCAAAAAAAATAAACAAAGCATCCCTGTTGCCCCACTTCTCCAATAACTTAAAGTCCCTTTTCAAAGCCCAAAAAACGCATTAATTTCACAATTACGGAAGAGGAGTCCTAGATGAGAAGTTAGGGATCAGGTAACTTGTAATCAAGAGCAAAATATTATGCATTCCATACCTTGGAAAGATTATAGATGAAAGTATTTTCAAGATCAGGGTCATCTGTAAATGTAAGTTGGTGAATACATTGTGTGCCCTTGAGCTTCTTCAATATCCAAAGCCCTGAATTGAATAAAGAGTTCGAACTATACATATAACCCAAATGCGGACCAGATATGGAGACATATGTTTGCAAGTATCTTAGATATGGCTCCATGATGCTCTCTGGAATTATTTAAAAGAAAGACATTACTTTCCTTAGTTTAATTTCTGAACACTACTGTTAAAAAAATTACGCATAGATTTACCTGTTAAGGCTGTCCTGATAATAAGATTCCCAATAGAATGACCAACAAAGCTAAGCTTGATATCCTTCAAGTTTCCACTTCTTGAAGCTTTATCCATCTTCTTTTTCAGGAAGGAGATCACTTCCTGGGCAAGCCGTGATCCCATTTCTCTGAAGTCACCAGACGTTTTATCTTCATTTGCCTCTGACATTAGAAATTGTATCTTGGGGTCTATTAAAAGCCATTGGTTCCGAACAAGCCGTAAATCTAAATGATTTCCCTGTTATGTTTAAGTCATGAGGAGCATACTTAGTCAAATCATCTAATATTGGGAAAAAATGATAAACAAGACAATCAAATAGTAGTTGTGATGTATTCGCTCTAAATCAGCATAGGAGACCATCTACCAAAGATTGATTAGTAACATTAAAATTTCTGTTACCCCTTAGTTTATATATAAAGACTCTACTCTTTGGTGTATGTTGTGCTAAAACTTATTCAGTCTCTGTACAACCTTATGTTATAACATAGTTGCTTTCTTTTGTTATTATTCTTATGCTATTCTTGTTATTGTTATGCAAACCCAACAATTGGCATTTCTGTAGGAACAACGAAAAGAAAGTCAAGAAACACAAATTTTGAAAAAATGACCTCTAAGTTTGACATTGAGAAGTTTTCTCATACAAACGACTTCAGATAATGGAGGATCAAAATGAAAATTATCTTGATACAGTAATGATATGTTGATGTGATAAAGGAGGAAACAAACATGTCAACGTCTTCTTCTCATAAGGAGAAGACTGACATGATCAACAAAGCCAGAAGCACCATAATTGTGTCTTGGGGATAAGTCATTCAAGGAAGTTGAAAAAAAGAGAATTGTTGTGTCAATATGGATAAAACTTGAGTAATTGTATAAGACACAAATATTGACAAATACACTCTTTTAAGCAACAGTTGTGTTCATTCAAGATGATTGAATCAAGAACGATGGTGGCAGCTAGCAATATTAACAACATTATATATGATCTTGAAAATACTAAAGTGAAACTCGAAAATGAAGATAAGACTTTTTTTAAGGCTAATAATGCATATTAACGAAGGAAATGCTTAAAAATCCAGAATAGATAGTTATTCAAAGTTGTATGCATAATTTTTTTAAGATTAGAGATTCAATGTTGCACAAAGATGTAACAGTGAATGATCATACATCTAGTCTTTTAAGGACTAATCAAATCTGTAATTATTTTGTATAATAGTTAATTTGAACAGTTTAGAAAAGATATAGCAAAACAGTATGCTGCAATTGTTATTATTGGTGCTCTGTGCTTAAAAATATATGTTAAGTAAGACTTTACATTTGTATAGAAGAAATTTTGACCCACAGATTTACCACAAGGATAACTTCAAAATAAAGTCACAACAAGAAGAAAATATGTAGTACTCTAGTTAATGTTATATTTACCAATAAGAGTGAGACTTACGAACAGCCAAATCATGACAAAGGAAAAACCAAAATATTTGTTTGCCTCAAACTTCAAACTATAATGGCAAACTAAGTGGCTATATAACCTTAGTGTTCAAAAACTTCACAAACTACAAATATGGACACAATTTGATGCTATTTTGCGAAAAAGATTTGCAAGCAGGAACTGCATATGGTATTTTATTATATCAGACAGCAACAACATAGTTTTGAATTCTCCCATTTTTTATCCCAGAAATTAAATTGCAGTTTCAGTTTTCAAAGAAAAGTACTGCGGATTGTAACTTCAAAAAGACTGAAGGACAAAAGTAACAGAGAGACAGAACCCAGATCAAGGAGATAAAAGCAACTCAAGAATGTGAAACATGCCTGAAACCCATGAACAAAAACAACTATTCTCAAAACAAGCTCATTTTGCTGTGAACTACTACCACACAACTTCTTTGTGGCTCTGGATCCATTTTCTACGATATGCCTCCCTTTGTCCTCCAAAGGATTGAAGTTTGAGTTCATACTGGCAGAATGGTACGCATTTGTCATGCGTTCTATAATAATTATAGGAACCAGCAGAGGATCTCCAAATATAAACATGTCTTGAAGTGACCGATTGTTTATCTGCATGGGAATCACATACATCACCAATTCCGGTCAGCTGAAACTATAATACTGCAAAGAACTCGAGAAAAAAAGAAAAAAAAAAAAGACATATTGGCTTACCCTCATTTGTGCTATTCCCCGCCTGTGAAGTTCTGCACGCATTGTTGCAGTTTGAATAGGCTGAATTGAAGAAAAATGGACATAACATATCGAAGAAAACGACTCAGTAAAGAAAATTCACATGACAACAGAACTAATAAATATTAAATAATAGATTATTACATCATCAGTAAACCTCCTTGTAAGTATTGAACTTCTATGTGCACCATGGGACATCAATGTGCCCTCAACTCCATTGTTCATATTTTGACGAGGCATTGCAACCTTTGAGTACACCATCCATATAGACCATTCACTTCTCCTATCAATCACCCAGGATTTCCGCAGAAATTCCAGTATTTTTGTTTTGTTTTCCCTGGTTAAAATGATAAGATCAAAAGGGAGATGTTATTGAATTAATGCACTGCAGAAATGTCATGCTCAAATAGTTCATTTCTTACAGCATAACAGTCTAGCCATGCATTTACATTACATATAGAAACTGTACAACAAATTTATGACAAGAATTCTGGACAAGCTAATCTCACTAGCCAGTCAAACAAAGTCAAGCTTGGCAAAAAAAAAGCAGGAAAAAAAAAACAAACTTCAAACTGAAAGAAGACTAGGAAAAATAGTTCTTCATTCAGCTATAATGATCAGAATTGATATACATCTATAGAAGCATTAATTTCCTCTAAAAGAGCTACAAGGACTTCAAAGCTGCCAAACTTAAATAATTATTTGGACATGAGACTAAAAATATATATAACAAACCTGTGGAATTTCAGAAATATGTTCCAGAGACATAAGAGCTGATTCCCTAGAGACTGGAAAGAGCTAAAGAGATGATCATCCCAAGAAAAAGGTTGAATTGACTTCTCAGTAAGATTATTGATGTAATAAGCAGACTTCTGTTTTAGGGAAAGAAGGAAGTTGTAAGTCGGTAAATAGTCTAAAACACAAAGAAGCTAAAACAAATAATAAAATGTTCAGGTTGGCAGAATTAGAAACCTCAGGACTTATTACTTGTGCCACGGACAGTTGAAGTGATGGTTCACCATCAACACTTTTCACACATGCTGGTGGAGTAGGAGCAAACCATTCTGTGGCATCTGATTCAAAAGGAATTTCAGTCAAATCAATAGCTTTGCCAATACCTGTGCTTATTCTTCTCAAATCTTCAAGCAGAATATCATACGCAGCCATCAATGCTTTGATGAGCATAACCTGATTTGAGTTTTTAGAATCAGAAGAAGGATAAGTTACAATATAGGCAAAGAGATTTCTCAACAAAATTAAGCTTATCAAATAATATGAACCACAACTTTTCAACTTAAAACACTGTAAAATAAGAATCACTGTTATCATGTGATGTGATCTATACACAACACCTCATACCTTGTTTGACCATACATAATCTTCAACGTAAGCACCTTCTGAAACTCTGGAATCACTGATATAATTCAACTAATCATATTCAAAAGCTAAAACAATACATTATGTACAATAAGTAAAAGAAACATAATTAAATTAAGGCTGTTAAATTATAAGGTTTAGAAAGTGAATGGGTAGAGAGAATGGTCATACTAATCAATAATAATATGAGATTAGATCTGACTTAATGTTGTATTCAGTCTCCAATGCCCATTGAGACTAATAACTTAAGTAGCACTAGTTCAACCCCACAAATAATAGCATACCTAACCTTAACCAAACAGGGAAACAACTTCTAAGTTCTAAGACTACTCCTTGCTCAGAGGACTAATTGATTCTAATTATATATTCATGATATTCCAACATAAATGGTGCATTGGTTAGTTTGAACTTCAAAAACTGGAAGTCTGACAAACCTGGATACCTTCTGTTGAGATGTGCGATAACTAGCTTTTAGTAGGCTGATGTGAATGCTTGTATCAACAAGGACGGCATGGAAAGCATCAAAATGAACAGGACAATACGAATGCAATCCCTGAAGAGCTTTAGGGGGAATTTTATATTCATGAACTGAAGCAGCATATGCATCCAGAGAGCCTTGTAACTCGGGCCTGCACAGTGGTGAAATAAGTTCATACTTAAAAGCATCAAATTCACATGATCATGATAATAAAATCTAACTAAAAATCAAAGTCAAAGTATGCTCACTACTAAAGTACACTAGTGCAACAAAAAAGGGAAAGGGAACTATTAACTCACCCAGTTCCAATTATAGGAGCATGCATGAGTTCAAACTTCAAGATGACAGAAGACGATTGTCCCTGTGTTTAGTCAATAACCAAAAGTTTACGAGACAGAAGAAAAATAAAAGGTATTCTAGTGGTGCCCATCAAAAAAGCAGCAAGTCACAATAGTTTTTTTCATTACAGAACGAAAGGAAAACTGGAAACATATCCTATTTCTTTGCACGACAGAAGTAGAATTGTATTCAAATAACCATGAGATCATGAAGACAATTGTATCCAATAGTTGAAGAAATAGAGATATCCTTAAAAATATAGGTTTTCCTTCCCCAACCAAATTCACCAAGGAGTGACATGACTTCCTTTTTTACAACTCTTGATGTAAATGGAAAACTTTCCTCTTTTGCAATTATTTTATAAAGCTCATTTCCTCTGCCATCAGCTTATTGAATGAAGAGGGCAGGAGGAAGAAAAAGTGTCAATGACATTAGTAGATATCATTGTAAATTGTGAATATTCAGTGTGAGATGATATGCACCAAGGTACAGCCATTAGCAACTTGAATCAGTGTGCATAATTAGGTCCCTCTTTCAGTATTGATTTTGACACTATGAATATGTAATTACACTAAAGCTTGTTTGCTTGCTTACATGTAGGTATCTAATCTTTGCATTGCATGTAACATGTATTTTTACTGATCTTAGTTCATATCATTATAATTGTTGGGTTCCTCAACAATAAGAGAAAGGGAATAGAAAGAAAAACTATATTATTAAGCAGTATAAAATCATACACATTAAGGTCATGTATTGAACGACGTACATAGAGTGTTAAACAAGACTCTATATATAGACTTTTAAGTACAACAGAAATCGTTAAGATGCTACGCGTTTCACATTGTCTCATAGTTTACAATAGTATACAATCTAGCTAGAACACTATTAAATGCGCTCAACCACTAGACAACTGTCTAGCCAAAACCAGTAGTAGATGACAGTCTTTAACACTATTAAATAGTCTAAGGAGACAATCCAAAAGACGGTCTTCTATGTATTTATTAAACAATATGATTTAGAGTCATCATCACAATTCTCCAACTTTACTCCAAATCATTGAAGAGCTCTCTTCATCATCATTCTTATCCTCAAACCAAAAATTAATCAACTCTATAAAGTGTTTGAACTTAAATCTTGGCAAAGACTTCATAAACACATCTACATTTGTAGGATCATCCTCGAAAGCTATCTTTGCAACCTAGCCTCTCCAGACTCAACATCTCTAATGAAGTGTGGTGCCACATCAATATGTTTAGTCCACTCATGGTATATTTCATAATCAACAAAATGTAAGTAACTTTGACTATCACAATTAGTCACAATTTGGCACAATACCCAACTCTCCCATCATCTCCTTCAACCATAGTGCCTTGTTTACCCCTTTTGTGAGTGTGATATACTCTTCTAATGTAGTAGATAAAGCTACTACTAATTGCAAATTGGCTTTTCAACAAATCACAAATGCAAACAATGTAAACACATACCTAGAAAGAGACTTTCTCGTATCGACACTCTCTGCATAATTTGCATTTAAATCCCTCAATAGTTCATCTACCATGAATAGATCGTTTATACTTTAGACTAGACGATTTCCATTCAAATATCTCAACACCCACTTCAAAGCCTCCCAATGAGCGTGTCTTGGATCTGCCTTAAATCTACTAACCACAATAATAGCATGAGTCAAATCCGGTCTGCTACAAATCATCCCATACATAATGCTCCTACTCCATTATCATATGAAATTGTCTTCATATCCCTCATTTGTTCTTCAAAACCAAGAGCTTCATGTGATAACCCAAAAGGTGTATTAACTAGTTTAGATTGATGCATCCTAAATCTCTCAACAACCTTCTTAAAATAGCCTAGCTAAGAGACACAATTTCCTTATGGTCTAATCACTCTATATATTCATCCCAAGTATTCGTCTCATGGAACCAATATCTTTCATCTCAAACTCAGATCTCAATCTTTCTGAGTTTCATCTCTGTACTGGCCAACCATTAGAACATGGTCTACATACAAGAGCAACAACAAAACACACCTTTCTTTTGTTTTCAAAATGTAGACACAATTGTCATAATTGCACCAAAAAAATCCCTTCCTCCTCAAGAAATTATCGAACTTCTTGTACCACTATCATGGATATTATTTCAAGCCATACAATGATTTTTGCAAGAGAAAAAAATTTTCTTTATTCTCAAGAAAACCCTTAGGTTGTGCATATAGTAAGTCTCGACCAGGTCTCCATTCAAGAAAATTGTTTTGACATCATGTAATTATTTTAATTCCAAATTATAGTGATTTACCATTGGCATCAAGATCTTTATTGAACAATAAATTGTTTTGACATCATCCAATTATTCTAACTCCAAATTATAGTGATTAACAATTGGCATCAAGATCTTTATTAAACAATGTTTCCCTTAGGTTAGAAAATCTCACTGTAATCAATTCTTTCTGCTTGTATAAAACCCTTTGCCACCATTCTTGCCTTGAGTATTTCCTTCTTCATACCGGATATTCCTTCCTTCTTCTTGAATACTTCCCACTTGCATCCAACCACCTTCTGATTTTTGGGTAGGGCCATGAAATTTTTTTTGTTTTGAACCATCTATCTCTCTAATTGCACTAAAGGTATAACAAATAAGATTAACATATCCAAACTTTTGTGTAGATTTGATCGGCCTCCTCTCTTTATCACGCATATGTTGATAGCCAAAGTCCAAGTTAAGGGTTGATTCTTGTCGTCTGATACCTCGTCTAACCTGTCTAGATGAATACTGTCCAAAGTCAGGAGACCCCATCTCAATTTGAACTTTCTCCTTATTCTTCTCAACATTCTTACACATCATTGTCATTAGAGTCTCATTGAATGTGACATCCCTGCTTATAAAGCATCTAACTTCCCCAATTTTCAACCTCCACAACTTATACCCCATGACTCCTTTGGCATATCTAATGAAGATACATCTTTCCGCATGTGCTTTCAACTTATCCTTCTTGAATGTGAAAATGTCAAAGCATCAAACACTCTCATATTAACATAATCTACTAGGAGCCTTAAAATTCAAAGCAAACAATGTACACCTATTTATTGGATAGATGACAATATTTGCAGCCTCACCCAAAAGGACCTGGGCAAATCAGTTGCTAGTAACATACACTTACCAGCTCCATAAATAGTTTTATTCATTCTCTCAGCAAGACCATTTTGTTGAGGTATATCTTGACCTTCTTGACTTCCTTTCTCCCGTTCCCATAGATGGTGTCAATTATTGTGTTCTTCAACAATAAGAGAAAACAAATGAAAGAGAATAGAAAGAAACATTGTATTATTGGACAGTATAAGATCATACACATTGAGATCACTAATCGAACAGTACATCTTATATATAGACCTCAAGTGTAACAAGAAACCGTTAAGGTGCTAGAAGTTTTACATCATCTTATAATTAAAAGAGTAGATGATCTTGCTAGAACACTACTAGACGCACTCAACCACCAGACAAATGTCTAGCCAAAAATGCTAGTAGGAGGCAATCTACTATTGGATGATAGTCTTAACACAACTAGATAGTCTAATAAGACAATCCAGTAAACGGTCTTCCATGCTCTTCATTAGATAATATGATTTTGATTCATCATCACAATAATTTACACTGAATGAGGTCAAGGCCATTTTATATCTTTCAATAATTTAAAAACTCAATTTCCTTTGATTTTATAGATGAACATATAGTCATCATTATGATGTTCACGACACAGGATAGGACACTTTTAACAGGTCAGTTAATATTTGAGCATTATATGCTGTTAAATTGTCCTGTGTTTGACAATATCTTCTGATAAGATCTCCTATAGTAGTCTGTTTCAACAAAAAATTAACCTCCATTTCATACAGAGACACGTTAAAGGGTTATATCAGTAAATCATTAAAATAGTGAGAGAACTGACCTCACATACACCAAAAGACAGGTAGAATGAGATCATGATGGAAAGATATACATCCTGTCTTGCATATTTAATATGAAACGGTGGTGTTGAAAAACTGTTGTCTGTATCATCAATCATCCAGACTCTACATAAATTGTCAGAACCCACTTCAGGAGCTGCAGCTCAAAGAAAAAAGATGGATTCTAAGATTATACACTATAGCTAGAACACTTCCAAAAATACAATGCAATACAACAAACTGAGAGGAAAAAATAATTATTCACCATATCAAGCTTGTGATTGTCAATGTTCAGAAAGTGTACCGAGGTTCAAAATAGTACAGCTTAAGGAGATCATTAGGAAAGTATTATAATAAAATAAAATAAAGTTGAGTAAAACTATGCACAAAAGTACGAGTACTGGTCTGTTCAAATTGTATTTGCATACAGGCATCCATTTAGTTGCAGATAACTTATTTCTGGATATGGCTAACCGAAATTAAAATTGGACACTCAATGAAGAAGAAAAATCGGTAGAATGCTGACAATGATTGTGAGTTTGATTCCATAGTACCCAAACTCAATTAGAGATACCAACCAACAATTTAATGTTCATTTGATATAAGTCTGACTTCTAAATTCCTAAAACTAGAAATGTATCACTCAATCTGACACAGAATTCATTAGATACCAATATTTTGAACAGACCCTAAGTGACCCTTATTTAAAAAAAAAATCACAACTCCTAGAATTTAGTTATGAATCTAACTCGACTCACAAAAAGAGCACATGGAGCGAGTATTGCTCTCATTTATATACATTATTTTTTGTTGTATCACTAATAAATATAGAATTTACAGCACATACCACCTCACACCAAAGACGGGACATCAGTAGTGTAGTGTATGCAATGAGGTCATTTTTGAACCACTTAAGTATGTTCAGTATACTTAAGTGGTTCAGATCTCATAATGGGTCACCCAATAAATCCAACAAAAACCATTAAGATAGACATCGTACCTAAATGACTATATATTCCCTAAAGGACTGAAGAGAAGCTAGAGAAGAATAAATTTTATTATTTTGAAGTCATTTAGCTGCTTTTACCTTTTCTTTTTACAATGCCATATCAAATGGTCCAACTTGCCATGGCCGATCACAGTACCTATAAATTGGCCACCAACAACCTTGAGGACACCATAACCCCCTTACCCAACACCAAACCACCCTCACTAACAACCAACAAGACCTACCACACAACATTGATTCTATCCTTGTCTTCACTTACTACTTCACCCCATGCTTCCCCTCACCCACCATCTCCATCACCAAACCATCCCCTATCAAAATGGCACTTCCTCAATTCAATGGCCTGACCCTATGAGTTAGATCTTGAAAATCCAATAACTTTTCAATTATGAGGGCATTTCCAATGATGAACGGATTAGGGCCACTTCCTTCCACATGGATGGCCCTGCCCTGAGTTGGTATCAATGAATGTTTCACAATGGTTTCCTCACATCGTAACAAGGCATGTTGCAAGATCTTGAGTCTTGTTTCGCTCTGTCTTACTATGATGAACCTAAGGGAGCTTTATTCAAGCTTACCTAGTGTGGCACCATCGATGAATACCTCACCAAGTTTTAGAGTTTACCCAATTGTATTGTCGAGTTAGCTCCAATGTTCCTTTTGAGTTGCTTTATTTTTGGTCTCTCACGAAAAATTCACCATGAAGTCTAGGAGGCTATTCAACCCATGTCGATCACTAAAGTTATGGCTCTTGCTAAGCTATAAGAGGACCAAGTGAATGGTTGTTGTTGAAGCTCTCATGACCCTTCCTACCACTCCAATGGCATCATCCTTTACATCTCTGCTTGCTCTTCCAACCCTACGAAAACCTTGTTTCAAAGATACATCTCCAAACCGAGAGAAGTACCACACCAACCATCATCACAAAGGCCACCTCCTCTTGATCTTAACCAATGACGATGACAGTACACAAACACTACCCAAAATTCAAAGTTCCTTCTACTTCAACCCATGACAGTACACAAACATTACCCAGAATTCAAAGTTCCTTCTACTTCAACCCTAAAAGAGTTGACTAATGATTTGATCAATTTCAATGTCTTTTCCAACATGCCAATGCCAGAAATATTTCTCCTCTATGCATCTATCCCCCGGTCATGTATTACCATCCTCTTCAATGGGGAAACACACAATTTAATTCAAGCCAAGGGGCATATTTTTTGAATTGCCTTGTGCCTCCATGCCTGCACTTCAAGTCATGGTTGGAAATGGCTGTATTCTAAACTGCAATATTTTTGTTCAAAGGTCCCTCTCCTTGGTGGCTCTTCATATCCTATTAGTGGTTCAAACAATATTGGGAGTCAAATGGCTTAAGAGCCTCATACCAATAACCAACCAAGGATCCTTAACCATGTCGGCCCGCCCCCCTCCTCTCTTAACACATGCTTTAGCTCCCTTCCAAATAACCTTAGTCCCATACCCACCACCATACCCACCACCGGTCCCCAACCCCTTCACTAGGGAAGGCTAGCACCACCTTAACAACATCTATCACCTTCAGGACAAGTTGGCTTTTCTAGAGGAGGGAATTGTTAGCAATCCAGCCAAATCATCATTGTCCAAGTGGTTACAAAGAAGTCCAGCTGTTTGCTGCCATGTAGGAAAATAAGCATAATGGTCTGACATAATTTTCAATTATATTCCTTTCTTTCTGTTACCTGATTGTGGGGAACTAAAGATTTGTCATTGGACTAACTATATATTTCTTTAAATGATTGAATAGAAGCTCGAGAAGAATGAGTTTCATCATCATTTTGTAGTCATTTAGATGCCTTTACCTTTTCTTATTTACAGTAACATGTCAAATACCAACAGTAATTTCCATGTAAAGAACATGTTTTTGCACGGATCTAACACACAACCTTGAAAACACCCCACAGGATCTCAATAAACCCGAAATTCAAGTCATCAATAAAGTAAATTAGTCTAGTACAGCAAAACTTACTACAAACTACTTAACCACTACCACTTGAAGAGATTAGGAATAAAAGTCACCTTCATACTGAACAACCCGAGCCGGAATCCCAGGATAGGAATCTTCACCATCCTCCCATTTCATGGTAACCTTGATTTTGTACCATCTACAGAGCAGCAATAAGAAAAGACCAATAAAAAAAGCTGAAAAGTGGGCAAGATCACAGGGAAAAAGAATGCTACAGAAAGTGGAGCTAAGTGCTTACCCTTGTTCAAAAAGGTCAAGATTATGAAACCTATGAATGTAAATTGCAACCTCGTGCACGGCATCGAGCACAGGCAACTGGTTTGGCCTTGCAGGGCCAGGATGCTGGTGTTCAACATTGACCAACCTTTTGGTTGACCAATTCTTATGATTCAGACCCACAAACCATCTGAGTCTCCGAAACATAAGTAGGAGTACTAGCAGCCGATGCAGCAATACTTAAACCCCAAATGATTACTCATGCCTTCAATGAAAGTGGAGCACAACCCACATGTCCTGAACCTAAAAAGGAACCAACTTTCTCCCACCCACCTTCGTTTCAGTGCAGAACAAACCTATTAATGTTTTCTCATGCTTGAAAGCATCACACTTTAAGTCATCCGTGAAGTGGGTCTCGGTTGAAGCGATTGTTTGGTGGAATGAAGGAAAAGTTGGGACCAAGATGAAAGAAAAGTAATAAAAAGTGAATGAATCAAAAGCGCGTGTAAACAAGAAGAACAAAGACCCAACTTTCTTCATGATGAGGAGTAATAATTCATGATTTATATACATGTTGGCACTTGGCATGAAAAGGAACATCACTTTCGTCAACTCTTTTCGCAGGTACCACTATTAATGATCTCTTTTGTTTTTCTTTTTTCTTTAGAAGAAAAAACTAAAATTAAAATTTGAAAAATGGTAACATGGGATGTCGTGTCGGTGGAAGCCTTAGGCCTAATAGTATGGCCATGTACAGAAATTGGTATCTGTATTCTGTATGTATAGCACTTATAGTGTTAGTTTCTTTTCTGTTTTGTTAAAAAAGGAGAAGAACGTTGATTGAAGGTTCATTTCTACATTGGTTTACTTTAGGATATCTAATCCATTTGATTCTACTGGAAATGGAAAATATGAACTAATGAACTCGTTCTAGCAGTTATGACATTTTTTCTGTGGAAATTTTTTAGTACAGATCTGTATGAAATTAATCATAGACTAATTTTTCTTATGTTGTTGTGGTTAGCAGGGTGATGGTTTTGGCCATTGCAATGAAAGGGTATTCAAATTTAATTATTTTATGCTCTTTTGTAAAATGTAGTAATATGAAACATAATGTGTCAATAAATTAGATGTGTTGTTATAGAAAAATTGTATTGTGAGATGTTTTAGGGTGAGAATATACAAGGTTATTTATTATTCTATTTTAAGATTCTGGAGTAGATTGAACTTTTTTAAAAGAATATAATAAAAGGTTATTAATTATGAATATGAGCTATTTAAGAAATTTTAAAAATAATTAAACTTAAGGAATTGATCTATTTAAATGAATATAAATAAATAAGTATTGATTAATATTATAATTATATTAAATTTAAGCATAATAAAATTAAAATATATAATTATTTAGGGTTTTCTTAACTATTAAGCATGTTAAGTTGCTTAAAGAATTAAACCCATAAAAAGATTTTTGGAATAAGTGTATGCATTTGGTTTAAATTTTTTATTATAAAATATATTATTAAATAACATAATCATATATTGCACAATAATTATAAAATATATAATTACTTGTATGTTTATTTAGTCGGAGTGGTAAGTTTATACAACTTTAATTTCTCAAAGAAATATTATTTTAAAATTATCTACAGATTTTTTTATGACATTCTCAAAATATCTTTCCTAAAAGAAAATAAAAAAAAAAAACTGTTACAAGACTATAATCTAATTGTTATAAATATTTATACTTAAATAAAAATACAACTCATAATAAAACAGTAAAAAAAAATCGTAGATCTCTAAACAAATATTACCTTTCATATCTTTATTAAACAGTTTGCTAGGAAGTGACTTCTCTTTTTAACTTTAAAGAAAGTATAAGATTAGCAATGCTTTATTTGAATAGTATTTTAATAAACACAAAAAAATTTAAACTATTTAAAAACTATAGTTCATAATTTTTATTCATAAGGGAAATTTGATTAATGTATTCTTTTATGTCTAATGTCTGTAAACAAAATATCTAAATTAAGCCTAAATTCAACTTTGTTAAATTTCATCATCATAATCAATAGGTACAATGTTTAGTTAAGATATAAGGCAGCGTCCGTTTAGATTCATATTCGTATATATATTATAAGAAATATTATTAATATAATTTACATTTCAAACATGTTTTAATTTTACAGATTTTATATTTTTTATAAAATTGTTAGTCTTTCAAAAAGGTAAAATGTTAATTATCTCTTTCCATAACAAAATCATATATAAGTTTTCAGATAAAAAATTATACATTTTTTATTAAAATAAAATTTTGTGTTTTAAATATAATTGGAGAACCAACTCGTTTTTAATTAAATTGATTAGATTCAAACTTTACTTTAAATCAATCCAAACTAATGAAAGTTAGTAGTCACTTAAATTTTAGTTTCTCCTCTTCAGACCCACCAATCAACATCCTCAAAACATTTAATGCGAGTTTGAATATCAATTTCCCTGCTTTGAATTCAACCCAACACTCTCAACTTTACATTTTTATGCATTGAAAATGCAATATGTCCTTTGGAGGCTCTTCTAATTGATTTCAAACACACTCTCAAAATGCTTGGTTTCAACAATTTTGATTATTTTGAAGTCAAAGAGAACAGGACAATAATCAAAACCACCCACTCAAAGAATCTTTGATGGAAAAACTATTACTCTTGTAATAAATTCTTGTCATATAGCTTGAAATCAAATTTATGTTGTCCCAATGCCAGCAGGTAGATGTTGATTATGATCCTCATTCAATTATTTTAATTGCTTTAATATTTGGTTTGACTTTGATACACTTATTATTTTAACCAACTAAATTGTTCAAATCCTAGCATAGATATTCAATGATCTAATTTTTAATACCCAAAATTTCACTATTGGAATTTCTTAACAAAACGGTGGATCCTATAAAATGTTTTTTTTTTCTGGTTGTTGAACATTATAGCAAATGTACTTTTGTACAATAAATGGTAAGGTATGCTTTATTCTTTAAGAATAAATGTTTTCTTCTAAATGATATTAGTTTCAGACTTATAAAACCCCATTAATTTTAAATCTTCATTTGTTTGTCATGATTTAAGTTCATGAAAAATCTTCTATTTCTAAGGATTTTGTTGTGTTTGGATCCTTGTCCATGGTATCTCATGCAGCCAATTATGTCCAACTTATTACTATTTAAACTACTTTAAATATTTTACTGCACAACATAATAGAGACAAAATGTGATGAATATTTGAGGTTTGAAAAAAAAAAGCTGTAATTAGGAACTAAATTTGGATATTGTTGTTTGATATTAGTTCATAACATTGTTAAATTGTGTTTGTATTGTTCCGTTCAATTGAAAATCAAATTTATGACTAATTCTACATTTAAGTTTTTTTGGTAATTTACAATTAACTTTGACTGAATATAGTTATAATAAAAAAACTAAATTTATTTATAAAAATTTGATTAAAAATATGTGAGTTTCACTACAAAATGTAATGGAAATGTAAACAGTGTTATAAGTTAATCAAGTGGTTTTATGCATAGTAACATCCATTTTCCTTACTTGTTCTCAAGTCCAAGGCCATTTGGTGGGCTTTTTTTTTAAGAACTTTCTCTTCTTGTCCTAAACGAAAATTTTCATCTCCTTTCACCCAACTCTTTCTCTTTGTTCTACAAAATAGAAACCTCTCTTTCTTGGCACCTTTTTGAGTTTGAAAGAAAATAAAAAAATTGAACTTTTATATGATCTAAAGTTAACTTATATTTAAATAAAAATAACAAATTATAGAAATTATATGAGAAAAATGCTTTAAAATAGTTCATGTATAAATTAATTTTAACTTATAAAAAATAATTTTAATTAGTTTTTTATTCCCCTTTTTAACTATATTTTATTTGAATTTTTATGGTTTACAAATATTTATTTGAGGTGTGTTTGTATTGCATGAGAAATTTTGTGTTATTTGTTCTTAACATGAATTTTTTTTTCTATGATTTTGGTTAACTATGTTATTATTTATGTGTTGAAATGATTTTCTTGATACCTATATATCATGAGAAATTGTTTGTGTTATTTGTTCTTAACATGAATTTTTTTTCTATGATTTTGGTTAACTATGTTATTATTTATTTGTTGAAATGATTTTCTTGATACCTATATATCATTTTAATAGTTTTTGGATTTTGGAATTATAATATATTAAGATATCTAAAATACATTTAAAATGTGAGATAATGTCTTGAAATCATTTTTATTTGTTAAATCATTTAGTGGAAAGTTGTGACGTCCAAATAAAAATATTCATTTAGAAGTATTTTTTTATATAAAAATTTTAAACAAAATAAAATTTCTTTTTTAATTTATAACCCAATGCATTAGAAGATCGAGATAGATTTGGATTGCATCATAAAATAATCTTCAATAACTCTAATAGCTATAATCCTTAAAGATATTCGTATAAAAATATTTTTTTACTTTAGAACAAAAGTATTTGAAATAACTTAACTGTCTAAAATGCTTAAAAGAACGAGTGTCTACTGTCTATGGGTTAATTAAATTTTTTTCTCTGATCCACTAGACTCATGGATCGTCTATTTCGAATAAGACTCTATATAATCTATTAGTTTAAATCATGTAACTGGTTAACTTGTTATTTCTCTACTAAAACAATTTTTCAAGATAAATCATTTCTCATACTGCATAAACATTAAGTTTATTTAGTGTAGATATTAAGTTATTCTTTTTAAGAAAACTATTATATAAATTACATTAAATTATACTCTTTTAATTTACATCCATAACAATGAATATCAGATTGAAAAATATATGTTTCTTTTAAAAGAAATTAAAGTTAGACAATAATTATATTCCGTTGGAAGAATATTATTTCTACACTTAAAAAATTGTTAATCTGAAAATTAAAAAATAATACAAATAAATATATTAGACGATTCAAATAAAATATAGATTAAGCTTCAAATTACAATAATGATTCCACGTATTAATATTATCTTCGTCGCACTAGTTGTTTATTATTATTATTTTACGTAAATTTCCTTCATTACTTTATATTGGCTCGATTAAAGATATTAATGTTCCAATTTAGTCAAAGTAAACTTTCCGTATATCTGTTCAAATAGATGTTAAAACAATTGGAGCAAACACAAGTTTGGTACTAAAAGCATATACAAACGACAATAAATGCTAGAGACAAAACCATTATTAAATGAAGTTTAAAAGTACAGAAAAAAGTGGAAGATATAAATTGCAGTGGTAGTTAATGGCAAATAAGTAAATGACAAGAACTTAAGTAAATAAAAGAAATTATTAAAGAAAAAGTTGGCTAGAAAAAGGTAAACTTTAATAATTAAGAAGATACTCCGAATATCCTCCGTGGCATATTTCTAGTTCTAGGCCATTTCAGTGTTTTTCTTATAAGTAAAAATTTATCATCCTAAATTTCTACTATAAAAACCTATATATAGACAATATGCTTTAGTTTGTAATTTCTACTTTCAAGAGTTTCATCTTTGATGCTTTTATGAACAATACTAATAAATTCAATAATTTCTTTGTCATTAGTCAACTTATGATTTCATGAACCCACTTGACTCTTTTCTCAACTTACATGCCCTAAAAATATTTTAATTAAGATTGCATCTAAATCAACCTCAACAATTGTCTCCATATATGTTTTAATGTATGTGTCCAACACTTTAAATTTTATTAAATTAATGGTTGAATATATTGTCTTATGTTAATTGTTCTAATTAAGAAAGATGATTAATTTTTTTCTAACTGCAGTATAAATTTTTCTCTCTTTTTCTTTTATCCTCTTCTTTTTTTAACTTAATCTTTACGTTTGTTATAACATGTATTATGTGTTTGAAGGAAATGCCATTTGGATTTTAAAAGACAAATTTAAAAGGGATTTGAAAGTGTGGAATAAGAAAGTATTTGGAGATATGGATAGAACTAAACAACAGATAATTAAAAGCATTAGTGGATTGGATAGAATTGATGAGGAAAACGGATTAGACCCTTCGGGTAGGGAAGAAAGGAAAATATGTTTGTTAGGCTAAAGCAGATCACACGTAATCAAAAGAGTTTAACATTGCATAAAGCTAGAATGAAGTGGCTGAAGGTACGGTATATGAATTTTTAGTATTTTCATATGATTATAAAGTCGAGAAGAACAAAGAATTAAATCAAAGATATGGTTATAAATGACGAATGGGGTAAGAAATTTGAAATGGTGAAAGAAGAGATTAAAAATGAGTTTATTAAGAAGTTTAAGCAGTCTTGAAGTCGAAGGTTAGATTAAATAGGATAGAGTTCCCCATAATCACTAAAGAGGATAATATGAAATTAATTAGAAATATATCACAAGAAGTAAAGATGGTTGTGTGGGACTGTGAGGGAGGCAAGAGCCCAGGTCCAGGTGGATATAATTTAACTTCATCAAGTATTGTTGGGGCTTGTTTAAGGAGGATATTTTGATGTTGTTAAGTTCTTTCATAAGTATGGAACCTGGCCAAACAATATTAATACTTCTTTTATCAACCTCATGCCGAAAGTAGATAATCCACATAAATTGGACGAATATAGGTCGATATTCCTAGTTGGATGCATTTATAATATAAAATTGTAACAAAAATTATATCGAGAAGGTTGAAAAGAGTTCTTTACAAAATCATAGACATAAAACACTCAACTTTCATAGAAGGTCGATGGTTGCTAGACGGAGTGGTGATATTAAACAAAGTAATAGATGAGGTGAATAGACAAAAGAAAGAATATATATTGTTTAAGGTGGATTTTGAGAAAGCATATAATACCATTGATTGGAAATATCTAACATATATAATAGGGAGGCTAGACTTTTGTTCTAAATGGATTAAGGACAACTTGTGATCCTCTTCTATTCCCATTCTAGCCAATGAAAGTCCTACTAAGGAATCAAATCCTGAGAAGGGACTTAGGCAATGGACCCCTTAACACCCTTTATCTTTCTTATTACAGCTGACGGATTAACAAGGGCTATGAGAAAAGCATAGAGTGAAGGAGTTCTAAATAGCATAACGGTGGATAGGAAGGAGATAATCATTACTGTGCTACAGTTTGCGGATGATACTATGTTTGCCGAGCACACATAATGCCTTCACCCTTAAGAGTGTATTAAAGTGCTTTGAATTAGCATTTGTACTCAAAGTTAACTTTAATAAGAGTAGGCTAGGAGTTGTGGGAGTGGAGGCTGTGAAATTGAAAAGGTTGACAACAATGGCTAGAAGGAAGGGTGAGTATATAACCACGGTAAGTAGGATGATCCTTATAAAGTCAGTAACATCCGCTATGCCCATGTTATATCTATCTTTATTCAAAATGTCAAATGCTCTTATAAAGAAGATAGTTAATATTTAGAGGGATTTCTTGTGGGGTTGGGACAAGAAGGTCGAAAAGATGGCATCGATGATTGGTAGACTATCCATAATAAAAGAGAACAAGGTGGTCTTGGAATCAAGGATATTAAATGTTTCAATATAGTACTCCTAGGAAAATGGAAATGGAGACTAGGCATAGAGGACAATAGTTTGTGGGACCAGATTCTAGAATCTAAATATAAATCTTAGAGAATCCTAGATAGTAGTAAAGATAGTTGTTCTGAATATAGGTGGTAGAAGGATCTTAGGAGTGTGATTAGGAGGATGGTTTTGTGAAAACTTAACTTGGATAGTAGAAAATGGAAATAAAATACTATTTTGGGAGGATAGATGGTTGTGAGAATATAGCCTAAAAATTAAATATCCGAGTGTCTTTGCCAACTCAACTCAAAAGGAGGTATTGGTAATAGAAGTCAATGAATGGTAAGAAAATCAGTAGGAGTTTGGTTTGAATGGGAAAAACCAATGGTTGAAGAGCTTTTATTTAAGGTGCATGGGAGTAAGGTGAGAAGGGGATTAGGCGATGAGTGGACATGAAAAGGAGCTGAAAGTTCAATGTACACTATGAGATCAACATAGGATAAGATTAGGTTACATGTGAGAAATATTGATCTATTTAAAAAAGTTTGAAAATTAAAACACTACTTACAACTCAATTCTATGCCTGAAAAGTGTTATTAATTAAGGTAGCTACAAGGGATAATCTTATTAGGAGAGAATTACATTTAATTGATAAAACTTGTGTTATTGTAGAGTTAGAGAAGAATCAATTTGTTATTTATTCTTCACTTGTGAGGAGGTTAGTTTTGTTTGGAAGATGACAGATAAATGGATAGGTGTAGCTTCAATGCATCAATGTTCAACAAATTTACACTTTATAGACTTCCAATTATTTGGCTTCAGCAACAAATTTAATCTAGTATGGAGTTGTAGGATGGCTTACATTTGGAACATATGGAAGTTTAGAAATAATATGCTATTCAGGAGCATTAAGTATGATGCAGAGGAGGTGTTTACTCTCATCTAGATTAAAACTTGAGTGTGGGTAGGAAAAGCACAAATACCCCATTTGCATACTCTGATTGGTGCCTTAATCATTTAGATTGTATCAAACTAATCACCTATATTACATATTTTATATGATTGTTGAGAAGGGTGATTGTTGTTATTATATATGTTGTTAGTATGACTATTATAAAGATTTATGTGTTGGAGTTAAGGATGGACAAATTGAGAGGTCTGTGACATAATGAACAAACAACTTATGTTAGATGTAACTATGGTATACCTTTGTTGTTAACTATTGCATCAGGCAAAACGACCTAGATTTCTCTCTTTGTGGTTTGTAGTTGTTATAGGATTGCAACCAAGTATGGCAGAGTGTACAAAAGCACGAACAACATGACATTTGCAAGTTTTGTTTAAACGTATTGCATAGAGCAAAGGTATGCTGATATGGAGAGGATGAATGACCACTGATTGCTGGTAGGAGATACAATCAAGTCAACCTTCCTCTTACTTATTGATTCTTAATTATGTTTGACACAACTTAATGGAGACCATTATTTTTGTAGACATAGAAAAAGATATAACACTCTAACTTATTATCTTTGATAGCCTTGTTTTGATTAAGAGGTTAAGTGTAAAAGGGCTAGACACAGTTATTGTCATAACATATGTATTTGAAGTTATGTGTGCATTTGTATGCAATACTTAAAACCAAATTGTATAAGGGTTAGAATATTTCAAGTATTCTTCCTATTAATTTATTTTTGTATTGTTAAAAAAAACATGTTTTAGGTTTCTTTTGTAGCCTTTATTCATCTTATTTATTAATAATTATATCTCTTTATGCATATCCTGCTAGATTAATTCAATAAATTCAATCAAATGGTGTTGGTCTACCTTTAGAAAGAACAAAAATGCTTAAACAAATATTAAACGTTAATAATGATTACTTAATGCAAAATTCAAAAACATACATATTCTCAAATTTTATAAACATAAGTGTGATAAACTTTAGAAATACTTCACAATATGTAAAACTTTATCTAATAACCACATTTCAATATGTGATTCTTGATTTTATCTAGAAATCAATGACTTTATCAGGTAAACAATGACTCAAAATTTATTATCACCTAATGGTGATTTAATTGTCACAATGATGAATTAGCAAGGAAATCAATAACTTTGTTAAGAAATCAATGGAAATCAATAATAGTGACTCAATATTTATTTATTATTCTGTCATTTGATACATATTCCAATTGAAACTACATAGTGGGGTTTTTCAGTTACAATGTGTCTGCTTACCAATGAAGTTAGTGGTGTTAGCGAGGCGTGGGCTCCACTGAATAATGGTAGGGCCAGAATTTGAGCATTTGAACACGTGGTTACAAACAGTGTTGTATCCTGTGAAGTTGTCAAAGGAATGATTACTATGAGTGGAGAAGTGAAAATATGGTAAAAAAATATAGATGAAATTGGATAACTTTTGATGAAGATGAATGATTTTGTTTTTTTATCAGGTCTTCTGCCTGTCAATTCGTTTGAGAATTTTACTTTGCCATTTTATTGCAGGTAGGATTTTTACATCAAGCTTTTCTCGTGGTTGAGTGGAGATAGAAAAGTTTTATCTTGTTTTGGTGAAGTCAAATGTTCTAGTTAAGAAAAATGATTATATTTTTTTTAGCAAGAGCATCCATTTTCCTCTCTTTTATTTTTATCCTGCTCTTTTCTAAATTAATCTTTGTCTATATTATGACATTTATTAGGTTTTTGTTTATAGTATTTATTCATCTTATTTATTAATAATTATATTTCTTTAATATCATTATTTTTATTAAAGTAATTTAAATACTTTGGTAATATTATTAGTATTCACTCATTAAATAGATTTAAATGTCATAGCATACCCTACTAAGTGGGTTTAATGAATTCCTTTATTAAGCAATGTTAATTCAATTCTTTAATAATATACTCACTCTCTAATGGGTGATCAGTCTGATTTTGAAACAAATCACTAATAATGTTTTATTTTTTTATTTGACATTTAACTATCTTAAATGACAAGTATAATTTCTTTTAACTATAACTATATTCATAAATCATCATGCATTTATGAAGACTTCAAAGCGAAATAAATGAGAGTTAAAGACTCTTTAAAGACTCAACGGATATCTATTCAAAGCATGACGTATACTGAATACTCAAAGATGAAAGATATAAGCCTACTTGTAAAAAAAAAAAAAAAAAAAAACATTTAGCTTTTCATTTTGAACAATATCTTTAGACCCTACACAATTACTTTAACAAAGTTATTCTATTAGTGTTATAGCATTTTAGTATCCTCTATCAAAGAGTTAATATTTGTAAACAAGCCTTTACATTTAGTTGTGAAATGAAAAGAGGGGTTAACTAAAAAAATTATTTACTTAAGTATAAAGACATTTTAGCGTACCTATGAATGAATAAAGATACTTCTTATTAGGATAATTAAAATTGAGATTTTGATTGTAAGATATATATTATTTAAGATTTAAATTTCATTTAAAATGGTGAAACAATAAGATTGTCAAATAAAATCATAAAATGTGTGATGGTGATTTTTTTGGTATACTGACTCATCACCTTCTTGGTTGAATGGATTAAGTTCAAACCTCATCTAATAAAAAATTAATGCAATTAAAATTTTATCTTGATATGTGTTGTCAACCCTAACATCATTGAATTAAAATTAATTAAATTAAAATTAATTAAATTAAAATTCAAAAAAATACAAACCAAATCAATAATTAATAGTATTTCTCATGTACCTTTTACCTTCTTGATTGAACATGAGTTTCAATTTCAATTAAAATAAAATCATCACTCAATTAAAATTAGTGCAACTAAAATTCAAAACAAATTTCAAACTCAATTAAAAATTAAGAGTATTTTTTATTACACTGTTCATATTCTTGATTAAATTTGACTGCATTCAATCTCAATTAAAATAAAACTAAACAAAATCACTTTTGATGTGCATCATTTTTTTTTGTTTCTTTTATAATATCTCTCAAATACTTTCTTTTATTTTTTTTATTTTTTTTAAAATAAAAAATATTTTATATATATAAATTAAAATCTACTATTTATGTTATCGTTACGAGATTTACGATCTTGTAAGTCCTCACAATTCTACACATAATCTCAATTTTAACTAATTTGCTTATTGTAACTAATTTAGTTAAGGAAATCATTTCTATGTTTATTAACTAGTATAAAAATTTGTGTATGCCTTATTCTCTTATGTTGTATTTTAGATTTTTTGAATGAGTTCATTCTATTATATCATAAAATGAGTTTTTTTTTTTTTCATTTTGAAAAATACTTTTGAAAATTTACCAACACAATTTATTGTTTTTGTTTCAATAGTCACATTTCTCCTCGTATTCTGGAAACTATATATATATATATATATATATATATATATATAAATAAAGAAATTATGAAAAAAATTACCAAAATAATTACTCCACATTAGTTTAATTCCAGAAAATAATCGATTAACATTTTCATGTTTGATTTCCATTTCTTTAAAGGATAAAATTTTCCCTAGCTCTAATTTTTTTTCAGGATAAAAAACTTATTTATTTTTAATTTGTTAGTTGATTTTGTGTGAAATCCAAATAAATTATTTATTATTATTATTATTATTATTATTATTATTATTTATTATTGGCTCTATTTTGGGATGCTATTTTCCAAGCCGAGACCTAAAACGTAACTAGATAACCCAATCATACTCCTTTTTGACCAAAAGATTTAACTTCCAGAACCCGAAAACATGGAAAGTATATTTACTTTGTTATATGTTCACACTATAATTTTATATTTTTATATTTTGGCAAAAATAAGGAAAATTAAATGTTAGTGCAATTACCTTACAAATAATTTGATTCTTGACTCAATGATATATGGAAGTGTAGAAATCAATATTTGGAACAATAAAAATTTTAGAGCATAAACCAAACCACTAGTTTGGTTTTCATTTAACAAACCCAAATTAAATGATTTAATCTTAGTCAAATCAGTATGACCAGGAGTTAAAAAAACCAACGTTAACTTTGAATTGTTTAAAGTGGTAATCATGTGGCAGTTAAAGAAAGAGGGAGGGTAACGAAGGTAAGATGAACAATATATGTTTATATTAAAAATGAATAATTTTATATCAACAACAACCTAATACATCTGCGAGAAACAGAGGCAGATGTTAGTGTAACACGGAAAACCTTGAATTGCATGTACTAAGGACAGTTTTACAAACGACGGAATCGCAAAACAGTGAGCCGCAACAAAGATAAAGGCGTGGAAATGACACAGGTTTATTGAAATGAAGAAGCTTATGAGGCAAAGCGTGTGGAAGAGAAACCGCTACACGTAGCTTTTTCGGAAACCTCACGTGAAAGCATCACATATTTAGTATACTATAACCTTCCCCCTATCTCATAACGTAAATCATCTTCACAAAGTTTCAGAATTACAGAAGAATATTTGACGAACCGTAAATGTTACCTCCCCCTCACGTTTTTTTTCTACTTCTACAAGCATGTGTCTTGTGCAAAAATGAATCACACCAGTATCAAACGCATGGCACAAAAAATAATTAATGCAAACGAATATGCAGAATGGAAATGAAAATTTAGTTTTCGTGCCGTGTCTATTAGCTGAATTCCACTCGGTGAAAGTTACAATTTCGTAGGATATACCAAAATCATGATTCAAGTTGCATGTGAACATTCCTGGTCAGGTAAAATGTATTTTGGTGCTACGCTACCTTCTAAAAAGATCAATCAGATCCCCCTTGAAACATGCATGCGAAGTACAGGCTCATTTCACTTCTTCCGTTAAAATAATTATTTCATTTTTGTCTTTTTAATCTTTTTTCATCGTTTTCATGCTCCTTTTCTGCGTCCTTTGGGTATATATAGGGCATGCATGGGTTCCTCACCCTTCACAATCTTCAGTGCCTGCATGTGCTTTAGGGGTTGAGTAGCAAGAAACCCAGTTAAGGTTTATTAACCTATCAACTCCTAAAGCAGGCAAAGAGCAGACATGGCTATTCTCAACAGTCACAATCATTTGGCCTTAGCTTTTGGCCTACTAGGTAAACTCACAGGGTCACCATCGGTCTCTTTCAGTTCTATAATTTTCTCCTTTTGATTTTCCTCCCCACTATTTCTAGATCTAGTATTTCAGTATCACACGAAAGTTTCTAGACCAAATTTAATGCTTTGCTTCATGATCTTTATTGCTACCCTCGTCTTCTTCTGAATTCCTTATCTTTTTCTTCCAACCTTTTCCATTTAACTATATTAATTCAAGAACAACTCTTTTGCCCTTCATTTCCACCTACTCATATCTTGCCTTTTTATTTCTTCATGCTTTATGTCTCCACTGTTACTTAATTACTACAATCAATTTTAATCGTTATTTTAACACAATCTACCTTCTGATTTGTAGGTAATATCATCTCCTTCATGGTGTTTTTGGCACCCCTGTAAGTATCTGAAACTGTAACGTTTCTTACAATTTCCTTTCAGTAAAAATATACAATCAGTTATAATCTACCATTAATTAATGTGTGTACTAAATATATTTTCCTTTCTCTAATTTTGTAGGCCAACATTTTACCGAATATACAAAAAGAAATCCACAGAAGGTTTCCAATCCCTGCCTTACCTGGTGGCACTGTTCAGCACCATGCTTTGGCTATACTATGCCGCTCTGAAGCCTGCTGATGCTACTCTCCTCATCACCATTAACTCAGTGGGAACTGTCGTTGAGATGGTTTACATAGTCTTGTTCACAGTCTATGCCACCAATGATGCCAGGGTATATTCACCTATCACTTATCCAAATGCTAGAAATCATAAAATTGTAAAGGGTTCACTCTTTCTGCAAATTCACTAACACTGATTAGCATTACTGCTTTTTTTTTTTTTTGCAGAAGTTAACCGTTAAATTGTTTATGCTGATGAACGTGGGTGCCTTCGCCTTGATCTTCATCGTCACCTTCTTCACCATGCATGGTTCCCTCCGAGTCGAAGTCGTTGGATGGGTTTGTGTATCTACTGCAGTAGGTGTTTTTGCAGCACCTCTAAGCATAGTGGTGAGTAAAGTTCTTACCATTTTCTATGCTATTTCATTACAAACAAATGCATGTTTGGATTATATCATATCACCCATTGATTTTTTTATGCCAAACAGGCACAAGTTATTCGAACCAGGAATGTGGAGTTTATGCCCTTTAACTTGTCACTTTTCCTCACGCTGAGCGCCATAACATGGTTTTTCTACGGTTTCTTCCTGAAGGACATATGCATTGCTGTAAGTATATATGCACACACAAACATTTGGTTACCATGAAAACAAATTTCATTGCATTTTTTTTTTTTTTTTTTTTTTTTTTTTTGTATGTGCGAGCAGGTTCCAAACGTATTGGGTTTCACATTGGGACTAGTTCAGATGCTGCTGTATGCCATGTACAGAAACAGCAAACCAGAGATTGTTACAAAGGAGGAGCCAATGAAAAACGTTGTTGTGCTGAGCCCGATGGGAACGTGTGAAGTGTACCCAGTTCAAGTGATGGAGGAAGATCAGAAAGAACATGGGATAGAAGGTTCGAGAAAAGACGAGAAAGGAGGGGAGACAAACAGCGTAAATACCATGCTCGGTGCTTAGGAGCACTTGGAAGCATACTAGGAAATATAGGAAATAATATTCATATATATAGTCAGTGATTGTTCTGTCAAATTCTACATTCTTGAGATATATATGAATGATGGTGTTTGATGATATTTATCATTTAAACTCATTGTCTTTTTTTGACTTGTGTGAAATTAATTTTCGTAATCTTCTGAAATTACTATAGATGAGAGAACCTCACCTTTTGAAAAAGTTGTTAAGATACAGTTTTAATATCAAGTTCTAAAGTTTAAGAAAATAAATTGTAAGGTTTACACTCTCAATTTTTTTCCACTTGGGATAATTTTCAATCATGAATCCGCTTGAGTTTAGGCTAAAGGAAGAAGCTTAAATGCCAGATATTGTTCCATAATTTTATTAGGACTTAACATGCCTAAAATACTCTTATATATATTTAATTTATTACCAGGTGATAATAAAGAACATGATAATAATTTAGTATCGGCCAAACAACCTTTAAATGCATTTTTTTTATAAAATAATCTTCAACTTTTAAAAATTTTCTCGAAATTAATATCAACTAAACCAAAAATAAAAACTATACATAAAATAATAAAATTTGAAATAACTATACATATTTTAATGAATTAAAAAAATACATTGAGGATCAATTGACTCAACGTTGTTTTAGAAATTTGGGATTCACACAAGGGATTTAAGGTTTAACAAATAATAAACATTGCTTATATTTGGGATGTGGGGAAATAGGTTAGGGATTTGGAATTGAGCTAAATGAGTTAGGGATTATGATATGGGAAGTGTACTTCTAAGGAGTGAGATTCAATTTCAATGATAATTTGGGATTGAACTAAATGAGTTAGGGGTTTTGGATTTGGTTTCAAATGGAGAAATGAAATTGAGTTTCAAAGGTAATTTTGTGATGAAGTAAAATGAGCTTTAATTGTAAAAGAAGAAATAAATCACAATTTATTGTGAAAGACAAATTGGAATAAATATTTTCATTTATTTTATAAAGAGTTAAAATATAAGATAACGTCAGCCTAACTCGTTTCAATCTCTCACAATTAATGTTAACTTTTAATTCATTAATGAAAATTCACGTATATTTCGTGTCTAGACGATAAATTCATTAATGAAAATTCACGTATATTTCGTGTCTAGACGATAAATTCATTAAAGAAAACTCACATATATCTCGTGTCTAAATGATAAATAGACTCATTTAAGAGATTTTAAATTTTTATAGATAAAAATAATATAAAATAATAAAATATTGAGAATACTCCGATCTTTTAAAAAACTTTTGTACAAAAGCATTTGTTTAAATACCATAAGAAAAAGTTATTTAGAAACTAACTTGTAGTCATCAAATAAAATTTTTGCTAATTGTGACCAAAATAATCATCAAATTTAGGTTTAGGTTGCTACATAACTACAAAATAAAAGTAATAATTGAATTTAGTGACCAATTAAGTCAAGATAATTAGTATCTAACGTTAATTATCAATGTTTAGCCACTTATATTATTATATTCTAAACTAGTCTCTAACTTAATTAGATACAAATGTTTCTTCTTATTATGCTGATAATAACTTCGTAAAATAGTATCTCTTATGTTGTCTTCTGCAACTTGGTGTTATTTGTATGCTTAACTAGAAAGAATCTGAAAAATGTTTGCTTTCTTATATATGCAGATTTTAGCTTTGAATGGTGATGAATGCACTAAACAATCATAACAATTGAGGAAGCAAGCTTTGGAATCTCATTCTAATTGAAGTTAGTGTTTCACAACTATAGGGTATTACTGGTACTCTACTTTGAAGATGGTATATGCACTACAAGAAAAACTCAATTTATTCATGGATTATTATCCATGAATCTGTATCCGTAAATAAATTCAATATTACTTACGAATTATTACCTACGGATTTGTATATGTAGGTATTACCCACGGATTTAAGTTCGTAGGTATTACCCACAAACATAGGTTCGTAGATATTACCCATGAACACAGATCTGTAGGTATTATCCACGGATATTGGTCTGTAGGTATTACCCACGGATATTGGTCTGTAGGTATTACTCACGAACTATTTCCGTAAGTAATACCTATGTCAACACCCGATTTTGTCCGGGTAATCTTTTAAATTAAAGTATAATGATAAAAATGAATAAAGAAAAAATGACTAATAATAATATAAAAATATATATTTATTAGCTTAAGTTTTCTTGAAATAATAATAACAAAAATTAAATAAAATTTGAATTTTTCCATTACAAAACAAAAAAAAGACTAAAAAAGAAAAGGTGGTGATTTTAAAAAATAAAATAAAATAAAATAAATAATTAATAATAAAAAACGAAAATAATAAGAAAATAACAAAAATATCTAAATTAAAACAACAGAATCTGAAAATTTAAAAAAAATAATAAAATAAATAATAATAAAAACAAATATAACAATAAAAATAACTACTTCCGAACTTGATTTGCAAGTTTTAAAAAATAAATAAATAAATAAAAAATAATAATAATAAAATAATAATAAAAAGATTGAGTCAATGGCAGTAGACTCCCATGTTCTCACTCCTTAACTCCACGTATTGTTTTTTAAAAAAATAAATAAATATTTGTAAATAATAATTTTTAAACCACTCAGATAACAACCCATGTTCTCCACTTAATTAAAAATAAAATTAATAATAAATAATTGTTTTTTACCGTTGAAAAGTGTTTTAAGTCTTATTCTTGGGTAGATTCATTTTTAATATTAATTTTAAAAAAATTTAAAAATAATAAATATGAATGAGTCAAAGAGTGGTAACCTCTCTGAACTGAACTACTGGTCTCTAAAAAAAATATATCAATTAAAATAATATAAAAAAAAGAAAAAAGAGATATATTAAAAAAAGGAAGAAAAGGAGGAAAAAAAAGAGAGAGAAAGACATTTTGAGAAGAGCAGGAAAGACATGAGAGAAGGAAAGAAGAATTACTACTGACAGAGACAGAGAGAGGAAGAGACTAAGGGAAAGCATCAGGTATATTTTTTCTTTTTATTTGTTTTAAGTTTTACTGCATAAAATAAAAAGCATCCCCAATTATTCCTATTTGATCAACATACATCTCCATCTCCATGAACGCATGTTCCACTACATTTCTGTGTTTATGTTTCTCCCTTGCATCATCTTTGCATTATGTTTCCTATACAACACATATTATCACAAATTGCACCAAGCAACCAACCCACGCTTTAAAAGCCACCACCAAAGCACCCAAAACCACAATGGACAGCAATGTCGTGAGCCCCACCACGGGCAGCCGCAAAACAGCCATGAAAACGCCACTTATCTACTCCGAACGACGCCGCCGCCGACGTCGGTGGCCTCCACCGTCGCCGCCGCTCCCGTGGAGGCCATCGCCAACGCAAGCCACCTCGACCCTCGCCAACCATGGCTGCCGCCGCCTCCATTGTCTTCATAGCATGTGTCTTCCAAACCCTAGATGGGTTTCTAGTTAGTGGGGGTGCTGCACACACCCCCTGTGGTTGTGCCTGCACCCTTTATTCCCCCAATTACCAGAATACCCCTGGCTTTAGGCTGAGTTACAGTTAGTGGAGGTGCTTCCTGCACCCCAATTTATTAAGTTCTGCACCCACATTTTTTCAATTCCTGAAATGCCCTTAACGTAAGTGGGCTTCTGACTAGTGGAGTTGTTCTTTGCACCCCACTGGTTTGAGCCTGCACCTGCCCCACTAGTCAATTACCAAACTGCCCTTAGCCCAGATTGAGTTTCTTATTAGTGGCGTTACTTCCTGCACCCCCATTGATTAAGATTTACACTCCAGCACTTCACAATTACCAAAATGCCCTTAGCTCGGATTGAGTTTCTTATTAGTGGCGTTACTTCCTGCACCCCCATTAATTAAGTTCCGCACCCACACTCTCCACAATTACCAAAATGCGCTCAGCCCAAGTTGAGTTTCTTATTAGTGGCGTTACTTCCTGCACCCCCATTAATTGAGTTCCGCACCCACACTCTCCACAATTACCAAAATGTCCTTAACCCAAGATTGAGTTTCTTATTGGTGGGGTTACTTCCTACACCCCCATTAATTAAGTTCCGCACCCCCACTCTCCACAATTACTAAAATGCCCTTAACCCAAGTTGAGTTTCATTGAGTCATGTTCCATTTTTGCATGCATGATTTCATTAAAAATTTTATGTTGCATATAATTGTTGCATGTTATTTTCCAACACCAAATTTGATATATACCCCAATCCTTAAAGCCCAGGCTTTAAACCTGACACTGTTCCTCAAAGCCCAGGCTTTAAACCTGGCACCGTTTCTCAAAGCCAAGGCTTTAAACCTGACACTGTTCCTCAAAGCCCAGGCTTTAAACCTGGCACCGTTCCTCAAAGCCCAGGCTTTAAACCTGGCACCGTTCCTCAAAGCCCAGGCTTTAAACCTGGCACCGTTCCTCAAAGCCCAGGCTTTAAAC
>Ga0209489_100899_pt1 | contig 59446 bp, 34 predicted proteins | sample SiratrowhiteBW_FD_187527 | JGI IMG/M metagenome (GOLD analysis project Ga0209489, IMG submission 187527) | Root nodule microbial communities of legume samples collected from California, USA - Siratro white BW (SPAdes) (version 2) | ecosystem: Host-associated > Plants > Roots > Nodule | place... | reverse complement strand
TAATACTGCAACAGTAAGAAGGTTACGTGCAGGGACAGAAGAATGCATTATCGTGTTGTGAAAGTAGTGTTATACCAGGAATAATAATGCATTAATAATAGAAACCTTAGGTGTTGTTTTGTTCTATCATGGTTTGGTTATAGGAATGTGGAATTCGGACAATAATGTGTTAAGAGTATTTATCTATCTTATTTTCTGAATCCGCGTTTATATTAACTATAAAATCATGTGATGCATGGGGTTAATTTTAATAATTTTGCATGCAGTTTATGAATAATGACGAGATGTCTAATTTTAGATACGATATAGGTTATTATCTTCAAGCTTGGATTAAGCTGATTGGTCAAAATTTGTAAGAATATTAAAAATACATTCAAGATATATATTTCATATGATAACTCACTAAACAAATAAAAATAATTGATACATATCTTAACAATAAAGCAAACACAAATAAATCACTTTTGAAATATAATAAACCATTAAAATATCCTAATTATTTTAGAATTATTTAGTTAGAAATAAATTTCAACTCAATGATTAAGTCTTTAGGAAGGAGGTTAATTATCTTTGAAGAAGGCGTCATCATTCTTCATATCTTCTCTTCGACATTTTTTTTTTTTTTTTTTTGTTATAGATGATGGGAGGAAGATAAATAGGCTTTCTTCTAGGAATAAAGTCCTTTGTGAAAAGGAGGATAGGGGTAGGGATACCAAACATTTATGGATGAAACCTAAAAAAAACGAAAATAGTGAGGAATTAAGTATTTTTCGGGATTCTTCATTCTGTAGTTATGACGATCAAATAGGGAATATTGAAAGAAAAAAAATGCAATTGCTAGTTAAAGAAAAAAGACATTGTTTACATCATATTCATTATTTTTCTCCTTATTTATTGTCTCAGGAAGATATTTAAGTCTCCACCAAGAAAGTCCTTCAAATGAACTTTGGACCTATGATAAAAATGAATTCATGTATCTGGATTAGTTGAATAAAGTTTTTAAATGTTCAGATGAGCAAATTCATATATCTCCTGCAATCAGTGCCACTGTTGCAGCTGCAACATCACATTGCAAAGGTACAATGTTCAAATGGTCACTCCACCATGCCGTCACAGCGTAGCTACAACACTAACAGGCATCAGAATTCAAATTAGTTTACTTCATTTTCTCGTTCTGTACAGCATTGCTACAACACTAACAAATCACGCTAGAAGGAACAAGCTTAAAAGCAAATCATCACTGGCCAGCAAAAACTTGTACAAAGAAAAATTTGCTGTATCCTGCCTGTCTTGCACTAAGCCTGAGTACGCAGCATTTGTTCACCCAAATGTGCAAAATTCACAAGTATTAGAACTTTCCATGTATTGGCAAAAAACTAGATGAATATATACATTCAATGAGAGGAACCGGAAAGCAACAACTGCCAATTTATTCGGTATGGAAGCAGCACTTTCAATCACAAGGTAAGGTCAGGATCATCTTCATAATCAAAATCTTGTTCACTTGAAGCTCTTGCTCTCTTTGCATCTCTCGACCCACCTCTACCTTTCTTTGGTTTTCCCCTATACACATGTAGACTTTTTAGTTCATACAGCATTCATTCTTTACACATTTGCAATTATTTATGGAAAGTTTCTGTAAAGTTAATTAAGATACAATAGTTGAAAGCTTACTGTCCATTAGCATAAATCCCTCCACCTTTTGAACGACCAGGACCATAGTCTGATCTACCATCTGAGATAAAGAGAAAAACACTAAATAAACGAATTCAAGCCCAAAAGGTAATCGAAACCCTAGCCAATATAAACTCACCATCTCGCCCAGCTGCAAGCTCTTCTGCCTATAGTAAAGTAGATAAAATGCATGTCAAGTCAGAAATAACCTTTTTGTGAAAAGATACTGATACTAAATAAATGGACATGAAAATTAGAATTGGGAGAAAGAAAACATAAAAGGATGATTTATTTTATGGATAGGGTGTAATAAATGGAAGGATCAGGCCAGTAAAAGGATCCAGAGTTGGATAGCTTAGAAATTTATGTTCCCCAACTTCAAACTTTGATGCATCCTATTTGCCACAAAAGATGCTATTATTTCTAAATCAATGTTTCGATTTTGATAGTTGAGTTTGAAGATTTCAAATTATGCAATGCTCAACTTTGTTAACAAGTAAGATGCCTGGCAAAATTGAAATCAAATGAGAGGACAGGACCTGACCTAAGCATTTATATAAACATTTGTTTCCCCGGTACTAGCTGTATAAAACAAAAACGTAGTCATAAGTCTGAGAGTCTAGTATGAATTTCGAATTCAATAATTGTTTCTTAATTCTATAAAAGTAAGCCTCTGGAATGTTTTTTGCTAAAAACGGCATCATCAGATCAGTTTGCAAAACTTCCTAACTGAGCTCTGCTTTGCCAATTCTTTTGGCTGTGGATTAAATCAAGACAGCACAGAATCATGGATGTACTTTATCTTTAGCCCAAAATGCAAGAAATAAACTCTTCTGAAATGTCCTAATCACTCTTCTCTTCCCAGAAGTTGGCATGCTAATGCTTTCAATATCAAACAAACGTATCATGTTATGACCATTTTTTTAACAAAGATGTAAAAACTGAATAGATGAACTGCACAAAGATATATTTTTCCTATCCTACATAGAAAATGTATCTAGCATTCTCTAGTGCATGCTTTTTTTCTATTCGTGGTTGAAAGCATATCACTGAATATCAGAAGCATACCGCTGGTGAGGTCACTGAAGATAATGAAAAGAGCCTATCTTCAGGTTGAAACTTTCTAGACCTCTTCAAGCTGCCATGAAGAAATTTTATTCACTAATGTCATGCAAACATCAACATGGAGCCAAACTCGGATAAAATTTATATCTCAATTAAAACACATGAACACATGCATGAACAAAAATTAAGTCATCTCAGAGACTCATACATAAAAACACACACGTAAATTTATCATAAGAAAATAATATTGCATAAAAAGATACACTTTATGAAGTATCCCTGCTTCCCAAGATTTTGAACAATTCTATTTCAGTATAAAAAAATATTGGTCAGTTTCGATTACTGATGCATCCAGGCATGTCCCATAAATGTATCAATTAATGTGGAATATCAGGAAGCAATACAAGTTACCAAAACTGTGAGTTAGCTTTTCCCAACCATCAATGAATCAAGATTACAGAACACCCACGGTGAGCCCCAATAAAAATGGTGTGTGATCAAGCATATAACAAATAGGCAAGAAAATCGTTAGAGTCTAGAAAAAAGAAAAAGAGAAAGTGAGAAGAAATTATACAGTGCAGTGTTCTTCGATGACGATAAGAAACCTTCAAATCCTTTTAATACATTCCCACACTGTCCAGGGTCTTGTAAATAACTTGTTTCCATATCATAAACCTGTGTGTCAAGAAAATGTTCTTTTTTGTTGCGTCAATTTGATGAACTTAAGCAGGGGAATGGGGTTTGAGCATCATGGACATTCAACCAGAAGTCCATCACAATGCCAAGCATAGAATTTAAAATCATGAGGATTAAAGAGTATAAATTGTCAAGTACCAGTCATCAGGTTATACATGAACAAGATATCATGGATCACATGATGTTCCCGATTTTTAGGTTAAATTACACGTTACCCAATAATTGCACACGGGATCTATCGACCAACCCAACAAAAAGCACACTTTTTTATAAGTGAAAAATAATCTAATTTATAACAAAAATCACAATTTTATAGGTACAAAAGCGTTGATAAATTGTAACGGTATAAAGAGACAGTTTTACTCCATTCGAAACAACCAAAGGAACCCAGATGGCCACGCTTACCTGCTTCTCAATGTTGCGAAGCTCCTCGTGAAGCTTGGCTCTCCTACTGAGCATAGAAGCTAACATTGCGGACGGGTTCACCGCACCCTTTTGCCCTAAAACAGGGCATTCCGTTATAGGTTTAATAATCCAAAAAAAATTCAACTCAATCGGAGGGTGGCGGAAATATTGGGTTATTACCTTCCGATTCCATGTTCGAGAGAACTACTGGGAATGTAAGAAACGAAGAAGATAAAAAAAACCCTAAATACCCAATTTTCGTCTTAGGGTTCACTCTGCAAGGCTACTTTCGCTTCCAGATAAATTTCTTCTCAACTTGGAAGATTAACCAATCATGTTACGCCACGTCAGAAACCATTGAGAAGTTAAAAACGAACGGAAGTTGAGAAAGCGGCGGCGATTATATCACCGATGGATACAAGTCAGGCACTTGCACTGATGGTGGAGATTTGTTGACCGATTAGATATATTTACTACATACTACCTGGTTTTAATTATTTCAAGAAAAATAATCTATAATTTTAATATAATAAACGTTTTATTTTATTTACACTTTCATTGAACTTAAGAGTCTGATTATTTATATTTTTCAAAAATTACTTTAAAATACGTGAAATTATCCTTTTAAAGATCATTCAAATATATATATATATATATATATGTATATGTATATCAAGTCTTGCATGTTCATTTTCAGTTACTTTATTTTAGTAAAAAATATTATTAAATTAAAACATAGAATAAACGTTATTTTGGTATCTTAATTTATAGGACGCTGTTATGCAGTTCTTGAATTGAATAAAACTGAAAAGATTTAAAGAATAAACTGACTAAAACATGAATTAAAACTAAAAAATATATATGACTAAAATGAAATAAACATGTATTTAAGGACTGAAATATAAAAAATAATTAATTTTAGAAAATATCTAGTTAATTTTTTTTTTAAAATAATATAACAATAAACAATTAAACTTTATAATACGATAATAATAATAATAATAATAATAATAATAATATAATATTATTATTATTATGTCTAATTAAATTATATGACTAGACGTAATGTGTCCATCACATTTTATTGAAGGTTTTATCAAGAGTGTGATCAAATAATATAATATTGTAATTCTAATGAGTGGTTAGAATTGACTAAAGTTCTGGGAAGACGGATCGCACGATTATGATATATACTTTCTACATTTACCTTTTACATACATAAAGTAATAATTATCTTATTATTTTAAGTTGTATTTAGCGTACTTTTAGATCAATCGTAATTAGTAAGTTCTAATTTATTCGATTATATCTAATTGTACGTCCTTCCATTTTAATTTATTTTATTCCATCCTTTTTTTAGTTTTTCATAATCATCAATCTACTGAATTTTGAAAACTATATAAAATATACTACTAATAAAGATAATATTTATTATTAACATAAGTATTCTTAATTCACCATAAACTCCACATGTATTAAAATTGGAAATAGTAAATATTAAAAGTGTAATTTACGACAAATAATAATCAATATTATTAATATATTAGGTAAAATATATCGTTTAATGAAAATAATTTATTTAACAAAACTATGAACGTTATTTGTAAAGAGAAACACCAACAAAGATTTGAGAAAAATTATAGTTTGTTTTATTAGTCAGCACTAAGTATTATGATGTTTATTACGTGTATTTATACATGGAAGAATAAGCAAGTGAAATAACATAAAATAATTTAAGAATAGTTACCTCTTCGTTGATTGACAATAATTAGCTCTTAGTTGTATTTGTCACGTAAAGAAAGAATAATCTATTAATTAATTAATAAATTAAAATATATTGCAAGTTAAGTATATTAATCATTCTTAGTTTAGAAAGGAGAAACTGAAAAATTATGTAAGACATCTTAATGTACATTTTATCAAGTATCGATTGGAATAAAAACAAATCAAAAATTTTAATAAGTACATTTCAAAAGTTGATTCAAATAAGACTCGAGTAAAATCTTTAATAAGATAGGAGATAATTTTTCATAAACAATATTAATGTGTTTTTATATTTTCATAAATAATTATATTGTTGAATTATTATCGTAATAGATAAATTGAATAAAAGGAATGCAAAATACTTCAAGTGATTAAGTTAACCACTGGTCATTTATAAGTTTGATATTACACTTTATATGAACTTAGAATATTTTGGATTGTTAATATATAAGAAATTATTAAAAAATTATGAAAATAGAAGACATAATTAATAAGTGTCTTTGCATTTTGTTTAATCAAAACAACAAAAACTTTCAAATAAGTAATGTTATAAGTTTATAAGAAAAGTAAAAGATTAGAACAAAGTATAATGTAACTTAGAACTCTATTTGTAACTTATTTGTTAAAACAATATAGCTATAAAAGGAAGTTAAATAGGATCTGTAGACTCAGAAAGGTAACAAATAGTTAAATAAGGATTTATATTAGTCCATCCTACATTTAATTCTTCTTTAGGCAAACAACTTAAGATATTCTACTAATCCAATAATATTGATCACAATGAATACATAAATCTTTCCATATTATCACAAGTACACAAATATTTTTAGGTTCCATTAGTACGTACTAATAGTTTAACTTGTCACAATCTCCTTATGAGACTAAGACTACTCAAAATATAAAGAAATACTCTCAAAGATAATACAACTAAAGCTCACAAGGTTAAAGTTTTATACAATAAAAAATTACAAATTTTTGCTCATAACCCAAAAGACTAAATATTGTACTTAACATATAGAAAAAAAATTTCTTTGTAAACAATTGATGTATGTTGCTTGTATATCTTCAAAATTATTTTCATCCTCTTCATATAAGCTAACTTTGTTACAATATTTTCTTAAATGCATATATTTATCTTTATTGCAGTAGACGCTCTTAGCATTTTTTTCATCAACCTATACTTTTATAAACATTTCAAATATATAAACATTTCAAATATATGTGAAATGTATAACAAACAAATAAAGCAGTTATTTCAACAATTATATTTATAAAGAGTTTCTTTAATAAAATATTTCTTTTAGTTATTAACATTAAATTCATTTCAAAACATGATTTTATGTTCGTTAGAACAAATCTTTTATAGAAAAATATTTAAGTATTTTATTTTATTTATAAATAAAAAAAATTGTTACGACTTAATCATATTTATTAAGTAAAACATTAGATAGAAACTACATATGAACCATAGTTTGTTTGTCGATTAGAATTATAATAACTTCTATTATTTTAATATTCATTTACACATAAAAACATATTGTCAATATATATATTATCTCTTACCGTGTTTGTTATCATAAATCTCATAGACTAATTATATACATAAAATTGTTTAGTGGGGTTTTAAATTGTCTGAAGATGACTAGATCGTCTAATGTCTTAATATTATTAATATGTTGAGCAACAAATGTAGTATTAGGTTAGATATTGGCTAAGTAAATAAGCTCATCAAACGTCTATATGAAAAAGCATTATGATCACATAAAAAAATACCAAAATTATATGTAAATGAGTTTCATAATAAAAAAAGGAGTACTAATGAGACTATATCCTAACTCTAGAAAGGATATCAAAGAACATATTTGTGTTAAGATATGTTTATACCAAACATTGTACACAATTTGAAATCCTAAAAAAATTAAGTCACCAAGGTCTTTTATTCTAAAAGTACTATCAAGTTGCTTTTTGAACAAAGTAATTTTAGAATAATTAATTAATGAGTGCATGAATAAAGATCTAGAAAATGAGTAAAAGTATATATAATAAATGATAAATAATTATTATTTCTTAATATACTCTAATGATAATAATTGGAATATAATAATCCTCACATAAAAATTATTTATTATTGGTTAATATACTCTAATGATTCTTACATAATAATTATTTATTACTTATTAGTATAAAATTCTAAGTATAACAAGAAACATGCAAGACAATATGCACTTGCTCCAAAAAAAATCTCTTATTTTTTTATTTTGTACTTTTTAAGCATACAATTAAGAGACATTTTTACTGTATTTTTTTGGTACAATATATTGTAGGATAGTTGTTTAGCAGGCAAATTCAAACCCATTTACATCAAGAATCTCAACTAAGAGAAAAGGGTGTAGTTGGAGCTTCAAAGGTGCAAAGAGAAGACAAAGAAAGTATAACTACACAGAGAACGAGCCATGAAACAAACACCATCCATGCCTTTCAAGTTTGGTGCATCTCAGAAGGAAAATTTTAATTTAAGAAATTTAAAACTACCTCCTTAATTTTAGGCCAAGGCATTAGGATTAGGATTTGAATTTAATTTCCCATGTATTTACATCTTAATTTGAAGGTATGTTCACATAAATAGTCACATTTTATTTTCTAAAACACTTTGTCATATGATGAATTTAAGAGAGATTTTAGCACTTAATGGGTGAAAGAATTCTTTACAATCCATCCCAGTTCTAAGGAGTTAAAGTAATGATTATGAAGCATGGAGTTCTTTCTTTTTTTACAAGTAGCACATCATTCTCCATCTCTTACTCATCTATTTTACTTTGTCTTCTAATTTCATTCCACCAATTCTTTATTTCTAATTGTTTTGTTAAGTTGTATATTATTATGTTGCTCTTATTAATTCATATTGAGTTTGATTTCTTTATTCTCTTAAATGCAAACTTTCATACTTATATATATATATATATATATATATATATATATATATTTCAATGAGATTGAATTTGTGTTTATTGACTATAATTCTTAAGTCTAATTTCTTGAAAGATAAAACATATTATCAATGTTGTTAAAATAATACGATTTCAAAATAGAATTTTTGGTAAACATAGAATAATCAAATTATGATTAAGTATAATCATATAAATTTAATATGAATTTAAAGTTGAGAATTTAAAAATAAAATAAGGGGCGCATATCTATAGTGACTTGCATGTAAAAATATAATAAAAATTATAAATGATAAATTTGATTGAGTTTTGATGAAATCAATCCTAATGAAAGATTTGTATATATTTTATCATTAATATCACCATGTAAAAATATATATTAATACCTAGTTTCTTGATATGCCAATCACGCATGACATCAAGAGCAAGTAAAAGGCAAATTGTGGTGTTATTAGTAAGGTGAGAAAAAAAATTGTCTAAATTATCAAGTCCCTTTAATTTATTGTACCCCGACCACTGTTTGTGATGGATAATGCTATCATTATGATATTTAATGTTTTATGTGCAAGATAGTTAAAATGGATATGTTAATCACAAGATTGGTAAGTAGTTAATGTTATTTAAATTCCACACAAGATTATATAACTACAAGATAGTGGAATAAAATTTTGTAAAAATGTATGGTTCTGATTTTTGTATAATAGTTGCCTGCATCAACCAACTATTCATCCTTTTGGTTAAATATAACTTAATTTTAATTAAAAATTAATGTAATTTAAAATTTTACTTTTATTATATACGGTGTCATCTTAACACCATCAATTAAAATTAATGTAATTAAAATTTAAAATAAATTTTAAACTAAATTAAATTTTAAGACCATCAATTAAAATTAATGTAATTAAAATTTAAAATAAATTTCAAATTAAATTAAATTTTAAGAGTACTTTGTATTTCAGGTTTCCTTTTTACTTGAATTGAATCAATTTCAATTTCAAATTACAATAAAACTAGATTAAGGCACTTTTAATATGTACCTATAATTTTTTTATTTCTTTGAAACACCCTTTAAATATTTTTTTTTTATTTTTTCTTTGTTGCTAAAACATGTATTTTATATGATTTATGATTTTAAAAACTCTTGAAGATCTTATCCATCATATCATATTAATTATCATATCAAGGTTAGAAGAAAGTAAATTTATGAAAAGACAGATGTTAAAATGTTACTCATTTCAGTTAACAAATTTGTTTTAAAATTTCTGGACCTAACATAACTCTTTTATGAAAGAGAAATTTTTCATAAGAAAAAAAAAACATAAAATATAATAAGTACTTAAAAGATTGGATACAAGCAATTGATATAAATTTTTTTTTTGAAAATCATTATAGCAAGATGGTTTTGCTCTAAAAGAATATGAAAATAATTTAAAAATCATTATAATATTTGCTTCTACTTCTTTTTTTTATCAACAAGGTATGTAAACTCGAAATGAAAAATCTAAAATCTATTAATTTAGTTATATTAGATTTTTCAATTAAAATGTTTGTTATATGAAGGATATATTTTAGATTTATCAGTCAATTTTATTTCATTATTTTTAATTTCATTTCAATATCATTCTATTATTTTGAAGTCTTCATTTCTGATCTATATTTTTAAAAGTGTGATAACTTAATTAATACGGTGAAATAGACAAAATATGTTAAAGAAAGTGAAGAGATGATAAATGTATGACTAATTATTATACAACTTCTAATGATATATCTATAATATTTATCATGTTATCATTTCTTTAATTGCGTTTTCATCAATTTAATAGGAATAACTAAATGGTTAATTTTTTTTAAAAAACTTAATTGAAAATTTAAAAACTATTGAAATCAATTTAAAGATAGTGGAAACAAATCCACTATTAAACTTAAATTTTAATATATATATATATATATATATATATGTGGAAGAGAGTTCAAATTGATGTTATTTTAGCAAATGTTAAACTTGTTAACATTTTTAGATTGAATTATTTTACTTTTGAAATTCACTCTAATAAAAAGAAAAACTTTTTTTGAATAAATCATATTATAAAAAAAATATTAATATAACATTATTTAATATCTTCATTTGTATAAATTAAAATTAGTATAACATATCTTTCAAAATATATTAAAATATGAATTCTTTTATTATCTTGTTGTGGTTTAATATTTAAAAAAAAAATTAATAAAAATAATTATGATATAAAATTATAGTCTAATAGTTGGATAAAAAAATATTTTATATATAAATTATTAATAACGTAATGTTCAAAAATTATATTGGTCTAATTTAATATCTCATGAATGTATGTTTTTTTTTTTTTTTAATTAACAACACACATGCTAATGGTAAACATCCATTCCTATTCCCTTCAAGAATCCTAATACTGCGTAGAGTCTCTCGTCAACGCTGTACCAGTTTGAAAGTCCTTACCTTTTCTCTCCAATTTCAGATTCTCTTCATGGATTTCATGGTATCTATTCTTCCCTTTGTTGGGTTCCTTTTCTTTTTCTTTTTTTGATTTTGGGTTTTAATTTTGTTTTGTAAAACTAGGAGAAGCTGAAAATCTGGAAGAAAAAAGCAGACAAAGAATGTGAGGGCCCTCCTGTGTTGTGGTTCGAAACCTCTGTCTCTGTTTGTCGCCGCTTCCAGTTTGAACCCCATGGCCAACTTTCCGTATTCTCCTACTCTTATCCTCTCTATCTTCTTAGTACCATTGCTGCTTGCAATGTTGCTTTTTAAACAGAATTATAGTAAAATTTGTATTGAAGGTCGATATAACACACCAATTGCGAAGGTGAAACTCCCAATTTTGATTTTATAACAACACCAAAAGCATCTATTGAACTTCATATAAGCAGTGTTCTTCTCCCTCTTGTTGGATGGGAGACCTTGCACAAATTTAAGGAAACTTTCCACAAAGGCGTGATTAAAAAAGCTAAAATTTTGTTTCCCTTTTATTTTTTTACTTTTTCCAAGGACTTTTTTTTTTTGTTTTTCTTTTTCTTTCAAGGATGTATCTTATTTCACTTTGTTTTATTTTTCCAAATATTGGTACAATGGTGAAAACAGATTGTGTATTTTCTTAAAAGTGCCTTTGCCGCACTGCCTTACAACATGTTTAATTTTGGTTTCTCTGTAGGTGAATACTATTGGTGATTCTCGGCCATTATACCACAAGATTGTTGACTCGTTCCTGAATAAATTTTTCCCTTCAGGATATCCGTACAGGTTGTTTGGTCTTTTCCTGAGTGTGTTGCATGCAATGGTGGTTTATTTTATTAACTACTTCATTTTTTCGGTGTTCGCTTTGCAGTGTGAATGAAGGTTACCTCAGATACACACAGTTTCGAGCACTACAACACACTGCCAGCGCAGCTCTGTCTGTGTTATCGACTCAGGTCTTCTTCTAATAACTTGAGAACATCAGCAAATCATGTATCCGCTTTCGTAGTGACTGATGCTAAATTCTTTTAGTTAAAACCTGCTTATTCCTCACTCCTTGTAGAAACCAGGTGGATTTTGGTTTTTATTATTTTTTGATACCTTATTGTAAGCTAATCCAAACACAGTAGATGTTGGCATGTGAAGGATAACTATAGTTGGTGTATTACATCATTATCTCATTATTGTAACTAACATTTGACTGTTACCTCAGCTCTCTTAGTAAATGGGTTTATCCGTAACCCAACTTCATAGAATTGGCGTGTAAAGTGAGGATTGCACCCCACTTATATATTAGAATTTGACTTTGTTCCTAGTTGATGTAAAATCTTCAAACACTCTCTCACATCAAGGAATGAACATTTCAAGTGTGAAATTAGATATTAATAGGTAGTCTACAGAAACCCGATACAGGTGGCGAAATAGTGCTACAAAACTTGACTAGGATAAACTCTAAATGATTCTAATACCATTTTAGTATTTTGGTTTATGCTTAACTTAATCTTTCAAAACTAACTTGTAATGGGAGGATTGCACTCTACTTATATATAATAATTTAACCTTTTTTCTAATTGATGTAGATTCTCCAACAAGCAAAAGGAAATGTTAGTGAAGGAAATTGGAAAAAAGAGAAATAGTTAGAGAATTACACATTTCTTAAAAGAAATGAAGCTAAAACTAGATATTAAAGGAAAATGAAAGAGGACGCAAATTTTTCTGTTGACAGAAAGAGTATAATTGCCATAGGTTGAAATAAGAGTTGGAAGAGAAGTTAAGGTGGCATGACGAGACAACTAGTGAAGTGCTGAAGTGGAAGACTCCAGCAAAGCTGATGTGGCTGTGATACAACTTGTGAACCTATTTTAATATATTGCAATGCCTATATATGGAGCACGTTCTTTTTATTTATTAACTATTTTTTACGGAAGGATCCTTACTAAACAATTGAGTTTGAAGCGAGTCTCTTTTAGCCCTCCTCCAACAAGATTCTAAATTGGGAAGAAGGAATGTAAAGAATTAGAGCACTAAGCTTTCATTAATATTTGAAGTTGCCATTTAGTTTCTGTTTGTACAACAGAATTAGTTATAAGGAAGCAAAAGGAGAGATTAATGGGTAGGAGGAAAGTTAGTTTTTACACAAAGAGAAAGGGGAGAGGCAAGTTCTCTAGAGAGAGTTATCCTTCTTTATCAAACCGTGTTCTTAGTCTTGTTCTGTATCACTCTGATTCCTAATCAGATTTGGATTGACTAGCAATAAAAGTCACATGTTTGCCTCATTTTCTGGTCCATTTCTGTTAGTATTCTTGTTTTGTATGCTTTTTCTTCTGCAGTCACTGCTATTTGCTGCAGGCTTGCGGCCCACTCCTGCACAAGCAACTGCTGTTAGTTGGGTAATTTGAAGCTACTTTGCGTTTTGACGATTTCTCAGACCAGTTATGGTGACATGCCATGCATCTAATATATAATTCGTTTCTCGTGCCGATATTCAGATTCTAAAGGATGGCATGCAACATTTAGGGAATCTAATATGTAGCAATTTGGGTGCAAGAATGGATTCTGAGCCTAAACGTTGGAGAATTTTAGGTTTGCATTAAAGTTGGAATATTATTAGCTCTTATTTGTCATATTCTATGGTGTATGACTGGAATAAGCCTTTCATCTTGCAGCTGATGTGCTCTATGATATAGGCACTGGTTTGGAAGTGCTTTCTCCCTTATGTCCACAGCTTTTTCTTGAAATGGCTGGCCTAGGAAATTTTGCCAAGGTACACATTTTTATTGAGTTTTTAAAATCAATTTACATGGTGGCATTTGTTAACATACAAGTTGACAAAATACTAGTTCATTCTCATTCATGCTTATGTTTGTCAGGATAGAGAACTTTTTTTGTTCCAGTGAAAGTAATGTTCATTAAACTGTTCCATTTTGGGTATAAGCTAACCTTTCCATTTGTTTTGCAGGGGATGGCAGTTGTTGCATCAAGAGCTACAAGGTTACCTATATATTCTTCATTCGCTAAAGAAGGAAATCTAAGTGACCTATTTGCTAGAGGGGAGGCTATTTCAACTCTCTTCAATGTTGTTGGAATTGGAGTTGGAATTCAATTAGCATCGACTGTATGTGCATCAATGCAGGGAAAGGTATAGGCCCATATCAAAATTTTAAGCAACATATTCTATGAAAATTATGGGATTTCTGGTAGATGTTCTGTTGTGGTAACCATATTGGTTATTTTCCATTAAAAGCATTACTATAAAATATGAAAGAAAATAACTTTATAATTATTTTATCTTAAGATAGAAATAATTAGGCCAACTACGGTAATAATGTATATGCATTTATATGAATGCAAAATGATGGAATATGAAGCATTTCTTTCTTGTTAGTTGGTTGTGGGGCCTCTACTGTCAATTATCCACATATACAGCGTTACTGAAGAAATGAGAGCTACTCCTGTCAACACCTTGAATCCACAAAGAACTGCATTGATTGTGGCTGATTTTCTCAAGGTGTGGTCTGAGCTTTTGTAAATGAACTCTTGGTTTCCATTCTTTATATGTGAAACTGAAATGCTGTTGGACTTTTGATTGAGCACAAGCCAGGCAGGAAACGTATCAAGCCCAGCTGATCTAAGATATCGAGAAGATTTGCTATTTCCTCGGAAACTTATAGAAGATGCTGGAAATGTTAGAGTGGGTAGGGCTTTGCACAAGGCAATTAAGCCTTCAAAGCTTCTTGAATTAAAACAAGTATTCCCTGGGGAGAAGTTTCTTTTAAATGGTGATAATAGGTGCATTGATTTGGTGTTGGAGCAAGATGCTATCGGTGAAGATGCATTGAGAGGGTGGCTAGTTGCTGCATATGCTGTACAAATTGACAAGTCTTCTCATGAGCTCAGTAACAGTACCCTTCTGCAGGCCTATGAGAAAATGAATGAGGTGTTCCCTCTGTTTTTGAAAGAATTAGAGTGCAAAGGATGGCATACAGATCGTTTTCTGGATGGAAGTGGGAGCCGCTTTGCATTGTAGTGTTCAAAATTCAATCCTGTAGTGTCTTTACTTTAGTACCTTTTTTACCTATTCAGAGAGAGCTGGTGCATTGCATGCATGCCCTTTGTTTGTATGCAAAGGATTAACATTCCATATCCTGCAGTCTAAGATGCATATAGACATAAATGACACCACATGATATGTGGACAATTCCCTAGCCAAAGTTGAAAAAACTTCACATAAAAAAAACACTACTTCACATAATGAACAATTGAAGTTCTTGCTGTGGACTAGTGAAGACACTTCAACATTTAACCAAGTGGTATTTAAATAGGATTAGTATATTTATAGTGGTATTTCTATAGAAAGATTGTTTACTTGATGTGATTCTATTTATGCCATGTGAAATCTGTTGAAATTCCACGTGGTTTATGGAATAAGACTAAAATAGAGTATACAAATATTAATTTACGAAAGTTGAATTTGTAAAATTTTGATAGAGGTAAACTTGTTTTTTAAGACGATATCATATTCCGGTGATATTTGTGAAGTATAGTGTTACTTTTTATAATAATATTTGCAAAAATATAATAATCTGACTTTTTTAGTGTCTTAAACGCTAATACTTTAAACTAATTTATACTATTGAAATTGAGATATAAAAGTATACAAAACCATCAAATATTTGACAAATGTTAAGGGAGTGCCAAATGTCAAGGGTATGGGTTTTGATAATTGATTCCACAACCCTTTTAATCAAAGACTTAAACAGGTTAGTAATTTCTCTAATATGCTTACTTTATTGTTTCGTTCTCTATATCTCATGTTTACAAAAATGTTGAGTGTGGGGAGAAAGGGAAACAAGTTAGGGAATGGAGAGAAACATAACGAGAGGGTATTAGTCTTGAAGGAGAAAATCTAAAGCAAGATAAGAGTATTTCTTCTATTATTTATAGGTAAAGTTTGGTAGGTATGTATGTGCATTGTGATGCAGTAGGTTCACTTTTTCATTTTTCTTTCTTTATATCAGTTGTACTAATTATTAATATAAAAAAGTCTTTGTTTTACTATTTTAATGTAAACACATCTATTTAAAATAATCCATGTAAAAAATTTATCTGGTTAATACATATACTCTTAACTTGTTTAAAAGAAAATTATATTTTTTAACTAGACGACTTTTACTTCAGAAAAATTAGTTAAGTCTACTAAATTTTATTTTGATATGTTATCAAACAAAATAATAGTTGTGATTTAATTATATAGGTATAAATTCAAAAGGCATGCATAATATATAAATATATATATATATATATATATATATATATATATATATATATATATAATTATTCTAACAAGAGACATCTAACTGTCAAGTAACAAAAGAATTAGAGCATTTTTCATCGGTAAAAAAATTTAAATATGAAAATAATATTTTAAATATATTAGTAAATTAAAAATATAAAAGAAATGTGACGTATGTAATAAAATCCAATTGAAATGGTTTAGAAAATGTAAATCTCTCTCATTAACCTTTTCTACCCTGGATAAGGAAGGAAGATCCAAACTTGTCGAAATTATTGACATACCTAGGTTTTGTGTCTATGTATAAAAATTTAATATATTTTTTAAAATTTATTAAATCATATATTGGTTTAGTATAATAAATATATAATTTTCAATAAATCTATGTCTATTTATTTACATAGACATTTTTTTTTTCAAATTAAAAAATATCATATTTGTGCCTAATGAATATAGCTCACCATGTCTTATGGAACTGGGCTATTATTATTATTATTATTATTTTAAATTAAAGTTTATGATAAAATAAAATCATTACATGATATTTATTTTAAAATATTAATATTATTATTACTTATTTTTATTAATTAATTATACATGTTTTATTATTTTCCTTTTAAATTTTGAATCAATTCAATAAATATACTGTATCACTGAATGCAATATTTAATACGTTATAAGAAAATATTAAAAATTTATAAAAAAATACAATATTAATAATATTATAAAGATTAGTCATAATTAATTATATAAGCAAAAATATTTTTAGTTACACATTTATATATAATACATTAATAGCATTAAAAACTATATTACGAAAAATTTGGTTACTTTAAAATATATTTTATGAAAAATGATAATTAAATTTTTTATAGTTGTAGAATATGTAAAATAATATTTAAATCTAGAAATTAAAAGATAATTTATATGTGTGAGTGTGAGTGTGTGTATATATATATAATTGCATGCATTACATTAGATTAAAACTGATTTTTTGAAACAATATTTACAAATTAATTTTTTATAATAAAAAGCACCACAAATTTAATGTATATTTTAATATACAGCTATATATGTCCAGGCATTAAATTTTATAATAATTACCTTTCTTAATAATATTTTTTTTTAACTAAATTATTGAGATGGACCCTTTTATGGAAATAAGCTTTTAATGGGAGTCATTCTTCTGGAAAAGAAAAGCATTATTTAGTCAGTCAATAAGCTATTGCCATAAATGCAAACTCCCTTTTTGCGAAAGAAAACAAAATTATCAGACTGTTCAATACAACTTGTTTTAATTTTAATATTTTTTTACTGAAATTATTAATTACCGATAGTTTATAACATTAATAATGCATGCAGTTTATAGAAAGTATATAACATGTGTCAGGTTGAAGGCTGAACATTCAACCTTAATTTAATTTTTGTTGTTTTCGCTTGAGTTTTGAAGTTTATGTTTTGTTATTTTTGATGTAAATAAAAGAGGAGAGTGGTAGTGTGTGGAGAAACAGTGACAAGAAACATGGGAAGAAGTCCTTTCTCTGAGAGATTTGGATTGAAGAAAGGGCTATGGACTCCAGAGGAAGATTTCATTCTCATCAATCATATCAACAAATATGGTCACAAAAATTGGCGTGCCCTACCCAGACAAGCTGGTAATTCTAACCTAAACCTAGTACTAGAACTGCTTTGTTAATCTCAGTTTTGTTTAATGCTGTTCTTTTCTTGTCGCTTAATTTAATCCATAGGACTTTTGAGGTGTGGAAAGAGTTGCAGACTCCGGTGGATAAACTATCTAAGACCAGATATTAAACGGGGCAACTTTACAAGAGAAGAAGAAGACATGATAATCCAGTTGCATGAAAACCTGGGGAACAGGTCATCTTTTTTTTTTTTCCGTTCATCTTTCACTGGCATGATTAACACGCGTCGTAATTAAGATTTTTAATTTTTTAAATCTTTTAAAATCTTAACAATCGCGTCTGAGATTAAACTTTATTTTAAATTTATAAATTTAAAAGACCTTTGTGTACTACCTTTATAAACCCGTGATAAGATGGATTATTCTTGAATATAAATCAATTATAATTATGTTGGTGAAATATTTGTTTGCTGTAAAATATATGAAAAATTTGAAGTGCAGATGGTCAGCCATAGCAGCAAAGTTACCTGGTCGCACAGACAACGAAATAAAGAACGTGTGGCATACCCACTTGAAGAAGAGGTTGGCCCAACAAGACAAAGACACTTTGGTCAAACAACCCGTGAATGTCATCGAAACCACCGAGGAAAAGAAGGCACTGTCTTCTCCACACTGTGCAAGCAGTGACGTGTCAACAATCACCGCTTCTACCACCAGTGACCACAACACTGCTGCTGCTGTTGATCATCAACATCAACATCACTTGCCCGTGAAGGATGAATCTCTGGATGATGATTTCTGGTCTCAAGTTTTCTCACCACCTGGTAACTCCGGAGACGCCACCAGTTTTCCGGCCACCGGCGGGGTGCGTTCGTCAAGTGCGTACGACAATGTGAACTTCTGGTACGATGTGTACATGGGAAAACAAGAATTCGGAGAGTTCTGATGCTGGCTATATGTGGTTGCATGTTATATTTCAATTGAGTATGTTAGTTAGTTGGAGACAAATTTGGTTATCAGGTAGTTAGTTATAGGTATATATATTCTTACCTTTTCAGCTTGTGGACTAGTTATGATGAGCTTTGGCTAAGAAATTTGAGTAGGGAATGAAAGTGAATTTGGATAAGACATGTATCTCAAATCAGCAAAAGTTTGTAGAATTAAAATATGGAGTAAAAATAATTTAAACTGTAATTCTTTTGGTTTTTTTTGTGTATTTCTTTGAATGAAGCTAAATAATGGAAAGTATAATTGGTTGCATTATTGAATGGTAATTTCGGTCATTAGCCCAATACTTTACCTGCGGATGTTATTTATTGAGTATTGAATTATAGGATTATTTTGAAATGATAAGTAATTGATTAATATATTATGGTTATTTAATTAGTCCAATACTTTAACTGACGATGTTATTAAGTATTTAACTATATGATTCATTTTAGTACTTATAATAATCGAAATATATTTCGGATTTCACATCTAGGAGGTGGATAATCGTATAAAGAAATTTCAACTTACTTATAATTATTATATATAAATAAAAATGTATAAACAAATTTAGTATTATATACAAATTTTACTTATATATAAATAATTGCCGATATATCTCAACTATGGAAAATATGTACGGAATTAGTTAAGGATACAAATTAGTAATTTATTTATAAAAAAATTCATAAATAATTATTTATGATTTTTTTCGTAAAAAATATTAATAATTTATATTATCATTAAATATTATTAATATTAATATTTTTATTAATAATATTATTATTAATGTTATAATGAATATTATTAATGTTATTAATATTATCATTAATATTGTTAATTTTATTAATATTATTATTAATATTTTTAATATTAGTAATAAAGTTATTAATATTATAAATATTATTATTATTAATATTAATATTAATTTTATTATTAATATTAATATTATAATTAATATTATTATTAATGATATAAATATAAATATTATTATTAATATTTATTATCAATATTATTTTGATTGATGGTCAACCTTTTACTCCCCGTTCCAATATTAACATTAAAAAGAAATATTTTTAGAAATTAATTTATTGGTCTCTAAAATAATAAAATTGATCACTAATTTAATTAGAGATAATTTAAAATCTAATAATAATAAATGGCTAAAATATTAATAGTTAATTTTAAAAACCAATTTTATTAAAACTAATTTAATTTTGAAACAACGGTTTAAATTTTTTATTTTATTTTAATAATATAGCTTTTTCCTTTTCTAATTAAACCACATACTACTTCCTCTCTTGTAATGTAACATACACAGTCTCCACTATACCTAATTTTGTTGTACAATTATTAAAAAATAAAAAGTTACATATGATTTGTTGAATAGGGGTGAGGGCACTCAATGTTTTCTGCTTATAATAATCAAGGATAAAAAAACAAAATAAATTAGAGTAATATAATCCGTGATTGTTAGACATGCATATTTTATATTTTCCTAAAGTATCTAATCATACTTGATATGAATTATACACGTTTCCTTATATTATCATAATTACATCTTTAAAACTTTCCTTTTAATAAACTTATATAACATGTGTTGGTTGGTTGTTGAAGTTAATAAAGTAATTATTTTCTTCTCACAGGTGAAAAATGTCTAAACGGATCGCAAAAACATTGACAAACTTTTTTTGTTCTTTTGAATGAGGTTTCGGCCTTGAGAATAAAAGTGTGATCAGCAAAAAGTGTCAAATATCACTATCCATCATAAAAATTACATATCTAATAAAGTAAAAAATATCTCATCAGGAATAAAGTTATTATAAGGTTTGTTGGTCATGAATCTAATACAGTAAAACTAAAATCTGCCAACATGACAGATATATTTGTAAGACTAATTCTAAATTTCCCTTCATTTAAATATATAACAGATACATAAATCAGTCATTTAACTTATAAATAAAGTTTTGTTATAGGCTCCGTAACTTTCCAATGGATAACGATGTGCATGAATGAAACACCAAGTAATGCAACAGTAAATGATCGGTGGTCATAATATTGGAGCCAATTCTTCTGTTTACTGCTTTCTCCAAATGAGATTGGTGTGTCAGAAATTTCAACCACAGAACATACAAATGAACAAAACTAAAATTAAACTGATAAAATAAAAAACATAGAAACTAATGAACAAACTACACTCTACTGTATGAATGCACTGTTATCTTGAACTACTGTATCCAAAATTTCACAGTTATGGGCTGATTATGTCATTTCAATTTTTTTTTTTTTTTGCCTAAACCACTCTTCACCGACTTAGATAGAGATAATGGCTCATTTCAATCCAATTGCACACACAATTTTACTTTAAAAAGTCAACCAGTTTCTGAAATCCACCGTCCATCACCGGACTTACAACTCCCACTGTGGCTTTGCTTAACAGTTGAATGATTTTAGATCAGCTACTTTCCTACTTAATCCATATTCATTTTGTTTCTGTATCTGTCTCATATTATTTAATTTTCTCTCTGAGACACTCACATGTATATCAGAAAAGAATCAGTGAACGATTGGCATGTGAATTTAGTTCAAGGGGATGAAACACTACTAATACGCATTGCAGCAACACAATCCATGCCTCTACAAGGCCAAATAGTCATATAAAATCACAGTGCTCTATTGGGGATGTTGATTTCTTGTGCCATTTTTAACACTGAATTTTTGAAGACTACGATTCTCGTCAAATGCTTTGACTCATGTGAGCTTACGAAGACGAGGAGCATGATGATCTTCCATTATTGAAAATAGACATCCTCTGATAACACTCAACTATTAAGTAAAATTCAAAAATTTTTATGTGGACCAAGGCTAGGGAAGATGGAGGGTTGACACAACAAGCTTCTCCAGTTAAAAAAAATATATGAAAAAGATTAAAAAAAAAATTAAGTACTAAAGAAGTTGGAGGAGACTAAGCAAAGATGTAAGGTTGTTGAGGATAGTGTTACAACAATCCAAGAGAACATGGAGGAATCCAACAAATAATGATGTCTTCAAGTTTGAACTTGTTGAGTTACATGCTGCAAGAATTAAAGGTTATGAAAATGGTTTTGAAAAGGTTATGAAAATGTTTTAGCTTGAATTTTGATGTAGATTGATTTAGTTTAATAAAAGATGTTATAAAGATGAGTTGATTGATAAATGATGAGACGTACTTTTTATACATATTAATGATTTTATTCTATATTGAAAACATTTTCTATATACTTTATTTTTAAGTTTTAAATATTCTTTTAGTACTAATAAATTTAACTCAATTTACATACCTTTTAGTATGTACTCAATGTACATAAACAAGGCTTACCTTGGTTCAATTTTGAAAAGAAAAAAAGTTAACTTGTAGTCTTGCCGTAATCATTATTTTCATTTATTTTAGAATATATATTTAACCATTACTGGCCCTGAAATAACCATGGCGCATGATATTCTAAAACCTGGTTATAAATATACAATTCTTGTTTGCAAATAACAAAAATTATGAAACCAGTGAGAGATATCCACTACATAATTGCAATTCACAAAAATAATTGGGGTCATTTATCCACGTGTCTTCCTTCAATTGGAGGATATCACTCACTTAAAGAGGATCCAATAGTTTTATTATATGACCAAATCACAGCTAAGTACAACAAAAATTTAAAAAATATATATAGAAACCTATCCTTTTTTTAATTATAAATAGTACACGTTACTAAATCAGCTTTCTTAAGGAGCTTGGCTCGAGAAAAATGTAGTTATAAGTTAAGAAGGTCAGAAATCCAATGGTCTTAGAAATAAGTTCCTGTAAACACAAATTTACTATAGATTAACTTTATGAATAAAAGAAAACAATATCAAATTTATTATAAACTATTTATGTCACCAATTTTAATTTGAATAATTACAAAATAATATAATATAATTCTTAAAGAACAAACTAAAAAAAATTGTAAAACAAGAAAAAGAAATCATGTGTGTCCAATTCGACTTCACACTGCTAAAATAAAAATGGTTAATGAGAAAAGGAGTCTGAACATAGTGGATAAAATGTGGAAAGGGATATGTAGGTAGTTATTGTGACGAAAATTTGAAATTATAGAAATAAAGTGGTATTTAAAGAAGGAGAAGTAGATGAGGTGAAAGTCTTTTGTCTAACTCAATTAAAGGGTTGGTTATAGGATGTCGAGATCTATGTTTTTATATTTAGATTGGTGTTTAACTCCAGTAAAATGTTTGGAATCTATGGAGTAAGGATCCCTGAACCTAGTTAAAGGGCTTGTGATAGAGAGTTGGAGTGTGTTTGTTTTGCAGGTACATTAAGTTGGGGTGGGAGAAGGAGACATACAAGAAAATGGCAACATGGAGACCCCAATTTCAGGTCTTTGGAGGTTATTCAACTTTGTGTGTGCAAACATAGTTTCTTGTGTTGGTAGTTTTTTAGACTGTTGCTTGTTCTCTAATGGGACTTTGGAGCTTGTAGTATTATGGATTGGGGTATTTATTTCTTAGTTGTTTCTAATAGTTATGTGTTTTATTTTCTCTTCCAAATTAGAAAGTTTTTGATCTTGTCTTTGTATTACTTGTGTTGTATCCGAGTAGGGTTTTTAGAATAGGTCTATTTACTTTGTGTCTTTTCAAATTGTATAAGAATTGAGCTATCCCTAAAGTGATCCATTTATTTTATTTAATTTATTGTTGACTTTAAAGAAAAATAAACTGATAGTGATAACAACAAAGTGAGGTTATTATAAAAAATAAAGAGATAAACAAAGATGAGCAAAAATGAACAAAGGATTCATTCTCATATCCTTTGTTCATTTTTGCTCATCTTTGTTTATCTCTTTATTTTTTATAATATGGTATCAGAGCCGATGGTTTACGGCTTGGGCATGTACAATTTGACCCTGTATCGAAAGTCTTCCTGACGGAGGTTTCGGGGAAGCGTGTCCCGTTTAAGTGTATAAACGGCGGTACAAGTGAGGGTCGTTTGTGATTAAGGTATTCGTGTTTGAAAATGCTTCCGCTCGAGGGGAAGTGTACCAATGTGGAAGACCCACAAACCTAATGCCTTAAGGTTTTGGGTTGGAGGTGGTATCATTCCCTTATATAGGTTGGCTCTGTTCTCATTTTTGTGAGATCTCCTCGATGTTTCCCCCTCGGATTCTCCCAGCAAATGGTATCAGAGCTTTAATTTGAGAGCTCTGGTTGCTACATTTATCATGACCGAAATTATTGATTCCTCACAATATTTTAGTTCACCTTATCATGTTAGTTCTCAGCAACATATGGTTTGTTTTATTGGTACACAACAAGAGAGACAAATTTTTGGTGATCGGTCAAAAGCAATGAATGATACTAACAAAATTAGTTTTGGAAGACGCTATACTTATAATGTTTGCAGTCATTGTGGAAAGACAGGACATGTGATTGATACATGCTATAGAAGTGATATGGTTAGGACATGTTTCAAACAAATCTTTAGATGTTATCAAAAATAAATTTCTTTTGTTAAATATAATAAATATTTCATTTGTGATATTTGTCATTTTGCAAAGCAAAAAAAACTTCCCTTTCCTCTTAGCTCATCTAAATCTAAAAAATGTTTTGATTTGATTCATGTTGATGTGTGGAGACCATACTCTTTTACATCAATTCATGGTCATAAATATTTTTTGACCATAGTTGATGATTATTCAAGGTACACATGGGTTTTTCCTTTAAAACAAAAATATGAAAGTTGTTAAGATTTTGGAAGATTTTGTTGTTTTTATTCAAACACAATTTGAGACAGGAATAAAAGTAATAAGAAGTAATAATGAAACTGAATTTTTCATGACTAATTTTTTTAGCAATAAAGGAATAATACATCAAACTTCATGTCAACACTCCACAACAAAATAGTATAATTGAAAGAAAACATGGTCATTTATTAAATGTAACAAGAGCTCTCATGATACAATCTCATTTATCCAAAATTTATTGGTCATATTCTGTGATACATGCTGCACATATTATAAACATGCTTCCCACACCAGTTTTAAATTATTTTTCTCCTCATGAAATGCTTTACAAAATCCCACAAGATTTTAATCAATTAAAGGTGTTTGGGTCTTTATGTTATGTTAGCACTTTGTCAACAAATAGAAGTAAATTTGATCCAAGGACATCAAAATGTGTTCTTATTGGTTTTAAAAAAATAAACAAAGGATTGAGAATGAAAATAGAATTCAAATAAAAGGAAGTCTAAATAAGCTTGAAATCTTTATATTCTAGGTGTATAGGGATATGCAATCTTGTAAAAATTATCCATAAACAAAATGATGTATTCACACATGCACATTTCTAGATTCCTTTTACAGCTGTATGCAAAATTCATAAACAAAATATTAAAACTAAGAATTTACATTGAGTTGGTTATGTGATGATGGAACTTATTTAATGTAATTTAATTAGACTGGACTTCATTTCCGATTGCACTAAATTTAACTTTATTTAAATTAATTTATTTTTATATGATTGGGATGATAGATTTAATATAAATTATCTGAGATTTAATATTAGACTCATTATTATATTTATATTATGGATAAATTATATTATATTTTTCTTTTCATATTTTAAATTAGTTTTAAAAAATTTCATTTATTTAAAATCTTATATTAATTTTTATAAAATTATATTATTTTAATTAAATTAATATTTAATAATTACAATTTTAAATGAAAAATAAGATTTTTTTTTTTGAAATAATAACTTAATTGAATTCAATCTACCCAAAATTAAATTTAACATAAAAAAATACGAAAATTCATCTCAATCCAAAACTTCCTTGATAAAAGTCTTTCTTTGATTGGATCTCAAATCAAAAGGATTTAAGTTTTCATTGAAAGTAAAATTAAATGAGTTGGAGTTAGGATAATAGCCGAAATAGGATTCGTTTTTGCTAGAGCGCCCAAATCTGCAATATATTTATTTGACACGGGTTTGCCGTAATGCTAAAACTATGGCGAATGCATCTATCGTCATTAATGCATAAATTAAGATACCAATGAGTAGTGATTGAATTCCTTCTATGGTTCCACATGAGAAACCAGTACGAATATAACCTACATGTCCAATTGAACTATGAGCTAGAGGTCTTTTGACTTTCGTTTGGGCCATGGCGGCCCTTAATTTGGGAATTAGGATAAACAAATACTGAAGTTCGACCTTCAGATTGAAAGTTAGGATAAACAAATATTGAAGTTCAATTCTTAGATTGGGTCTCAAATCAAAAGGATTGAAGTTTTAATTAAAAGTAAAATCAAATGAATTGGAATTAGGATAAACAAATATTGAAATTCGATTCTTAGATTGAGAATTGGATAAACAAATACTAAGTTCGATTCTTATATTGAAAGTTAGGATGAACAAATTCTGAAGTTCAATTCTTAGATTAGGTCTCAAATAAAAAATGATTTAAGTTTTTATTAAAAATAAAATCAAATAAGTTGAAGTTAAAATAAATAAAAACTGATATTTAATATCAACGTTCTTTTGTTATTAGTATTATCATTATTATTATTTATAAATAATTTAACTAGTGATTTTTTATTATTATAAATCATAATCATGAATTTTCTTTTTAAATAACCTATAGTAACAAAAAAATTAGTATTAACAATAAGCAACCGTTGCTTATTTTATAAATTTGTCGATATCATTATTGTAAAATTTGAATTCAACGATAATAATTTCATAAATAAATATGATTTTTTAAGGACAGTTCCTAAAACCGTCCTAAAAAGTCTAATAAGTAAGAAACAACAATTCATTACAAAGTGTAACAATTGAGAAATTTGTAAGACCATTAATCCTGTCATCACCACTTTTCTTTTTTTTTTACTCCTCTGTTTCCACTATTTCACATCCACTATTTTACACCACCAACACATTATTATTAAATCAAATTATAATAATACTTGAAGCACATTGAAATTATAATAATAATTAGAGGTAAAATATTAACCATTATTAAACGATATAACTTATAATGACCTTTTTATCAACAAGCGGAAATAGAACCGTTTTTAAAAATACTCTGTTTACAATGGAATACCGTTTTCAGAAGTGCTCTGTTTACACTAGTGTAGTCCATACATTTTATGAATTTATTAAATTAAGTTCAACAAATCAAAGTTAAAATACTTACATGTGCATATTAAATTGAAAGATAATTTACCAAAAATAATTTACTTTGGTAAATTGCGCTGCCTCAGCAAATGAATTTTATTCAAATAGGGTAAAACACATATGTTCAAAATATTTTGCGAAGGTTTTTATTATCTTCCATTATATTCAACCCAGATTTATGGACATCCAATAACGCCTCCTAATATAATTTCTGAGTTCTGTTTAATTTTAGATATAATTTTTTTTAGAATGATTAGAACAGTAAATTAGGAATTATAAAACATCTACATAAACACCTAATAACACCTCCTAATACTACCACGATTTCTTCTGTAATCCCGATCAATTTCTGAGTTGTGTTAATTTTTAAATATAAAATTGATTAGAACAGTAAATTAGAAATTATAAAACACCTACATAAACACAAGTCCAGAAAGATTAAGAAAAGGATGGAGAGAAGAAAACTGGAAATTAAGAAAGCGACTCAGAGGTATTACATAAACTCTGAGCAGAAGCACTCAGACACTAACAAAGGCTTGCTCGGATGGTACATAGGCCATTCTTTTATTTATTTATTACTACTATTATTAATTTAATTTGACGTACAAAATTTATTATTATTTGATAAGATGGCCACAGATGCCATATACCATCTTGATGCAGCTTAAGATGATTGGTGAGACTGATGAGGGTTGACCAAAGGGCCCCAGTTTCCATTGTACTTGAGCTCACGCACTTCACTCTGTGGAAGTTTGTATATATTGGCAAGAACCTCAGCAGGGAAAGCCCTGAAGGTCTCTTTCAAGTAGCTGGTCTCAGCGTTGTGGCTTGTCTTGAACACCACGTACTCAAATCCTTGTTCTCCAGCTTCTTCCGCCACCATAAAGTTCTGTGGCACCACCAGCAACTCTCCCTTCCTCATTTCATCGTCGAACACTGCAATCCCTTCGCTGTTCACCACTCTAACTTGTCCTTGCCCTCGGATCACGTATATCACACTGTTTGCATTCAGATTCCAATGGGGGGCGTAGATTCCATTCTTGTAGAGGACAACGTATTGGGCACTGAGATCGAATTGTTGGAGAGCTGGGAGAGTCAGGCTGTTGAGGTTCTTGATGCGACCGGCTTTAGGGTTGTAGAAGTCGGCGCTTGAAGGCCGAGCAATGTTGTGTTGAAGCTTCAAGGTGCAGATTGTTTCCTCAACCCCATTTGAAGATCCATGGCGCTTTGTCTCCCATTCTTCTCTTTCTACTTCTTTATCCTCTTTCCGACTCTTTTCGTGGTGGGTCTTGTGTCGCACTGGCTCGTCGGATTCCTCTTCCTCCGCTCTGTGTTCTTCTCCTCCACGGCTTGGGGTTGGTCCCCGTGTGCGCCGAGTGCGAGGCTCCTCTTCGTCTTCGTCTTCGTCTTCGTCTTCGTCCTCATGGGCACGATGGGGACGTTTAATTTCCTTTTCCGTCTCTTTGCGTACGTGCTTTCGATGAGGGACAGGTTCAACCTCCTTTTCCTCCTCTTTGTGTACACGCTTTCCATGAGGGAGAGGCTCAACCTCCTTCTCCTCCTTTTTGTGTACACGCTTTCCGTAGCTTGGTCGAGAGCGAGATTCCTCTGTATCATCGTCATCGTCGTCATCTTCATCGTCATCTTCATCTCCTTGCCACTTGGGGCTGATCACGCTGAGGCCTCCCTTCAGCTTCACGATCTGCTTCAATTCGTCGTCTGGAGAGATAAGTTTCTTTGCTGTGTCTTCATCGGTGAAGAGGGACTGTGCCAAAAAGCGTTTGCCGAAGCCGCTGAGCACGTTGCCACCTTCTTCCTCCACCTGCTGCTGCCCTTTTATTGCCTCTGGGTGCTCTATATCCGGGTTACCAGCAAGGTAAAACTCCTACAAACCCACCCATTATAGTGATCAAACACCACACATTTTACTGATGCAACTTGTGAAAGAAAGGAAGCACATATATATACATACTCTGGGACTTTGATCAAGCTGGTTGTCATCGTTGGAGGTGTCAAGAAGACTGAGGATAACAAGAGGTTCATCGCCGGTGTTGAAGGTCCAGTGAGGAACACCACGGGGAATCAAGAGCACGTGACCTTGTCTGAATTGACGAATCTTCTGGTGGCTGTCGGAAGGCCTCTGAGAACTGGAGCTAGATTCATCCACTGCCTCCTCGTACGTCTCAGCACATCCCGGTAAGGCAAGTCCAAGTGCTCCCTTTCCTAGAAGAAGGCAGATTATGAACTAGTTAACCTCTTGAGCTATTATAACATGCAAAGAGATAACAAAGGGAGCAATTAATTACCTTGGACGGCCATGATCATCTGGGGATAAGGAGAGTAAGATGGCATGTGGAGGCCATTGGGGTATATGGTGCGTCTGCTGAAAGTGAGGCCTGCGCATTGTAGCTCAGGGTGTTTAGAGCTCCACGTCTCGATCAGACCACCGTTGGTCTTAACGCGGTGGTCGGGTTTGAGGGCGTTGAGGCTGTCGAGTCGGCACTTGTTGAACAAGTTGGTGGTGGTGGTGGCAAAGCATGCAGTGGCAAAGAGGAGGAGGGAGAGAGAAAGAAGAGAAAGCTTGGCCATGTTGAAGGTGTTGGTGAAGTGTAGAGTAGAAGGGTTGTGATTTATAGGAAAGAGAAGAGAGTGAGAGAGAGACACGTAAGTGAAGGTGGTGACATTCTTCAGCTTGCATGGCTATGGCTTCCAAATTTGTAACACCTCATAAGCTTGTGGGCTCACCTTGCTTGGAGCTCGGCATAATGGTTCAGAGAATCAAATTCAATTTGTATGCTTCCTTTGTCTCCACTTCTCCGAGTCTATCCCCTTGTCCAGTGAGATAAAAAGATTGTATAAGCTCTTATTACAAACCTCTTAAACAATTATAATAAAAATAAATAAATAAATGAACTTCACAACACTCTCAACACTCATCCAATATTTTTAACATAAACTATTAAAAAATTACAGGCTTCACTGTTGTTACTGGATGTTTGATAAATAAATGATTTTTCTCCCACCAGTGTACTACCAATGATTAATATAAATCCTATCTCTAATCTAATATGGGACAAGATCACATGACATGAGAAAGGGATAGATTTCTTAATATCTTAGACTATACACCAATGTATTTGGATTGACACGTCTAGCGTGATCGGAAATAATTTCTACCAAGAAAATTTTAAGTGTCTTCTATTATAATTTATAAAACACGTGAAACTCTTCTTAACAAACCAGGAAAAAGAAAAACTGGAGAAAGTTCATCCAACTAGAGAAGGATAGGGAGACTCCCACTTTACATCAAATTATGGTCGTCATTTAGAAAAAAAAAAAAAAAAAAAATCGGCAATAATGGCCGTCATGAATGACTTCTAACAACACTACAAAGAGGCAAGATCTTTATTAGATTTAAATAAATGTTTGTTGTAAATTAGAATTTACTTTAATTGTACTCCACTCTTAGTAAGCAATATGTTTCATATCCTTGTTCAACTCATTTCATGGTTCATGTTTCATATTCTCGAAGGTTCCAGAACATTCCATAGTTACCTCTTATATATGAGTTCTTTCACTTCTTCCACTCAAGAATAAGAGATTGTGCATTCTTAGGAAATTATTCAACTTAGGGGGTCAGATCATATAAGACACTATCTTCTTCACCCCTTCAGCTCAAGACTAAGGGATTGTGTAGGCTTAGAAAACAATCCAACCCAAGGGATCATACGTGGGCCAATGGACTTAAATATGGGTCTCTTAACCTCATGAGATGAAAGCAAAAACTTCCTCCACCCCACCCGTCACGGACGTGAAAGTACAGAAATACTCTTATTATTATATTTCGAATATTTTTTTTGAAAATTTTTTTGAAACTAATTTTTACAATATAAAATTTATATTTCAGAAAATATTTTTCAAAAATGCATTTCGAAAATTTTTTTCCATATAAATTTTATATTTCGAAAAACACTTTTTGAAAATATATTCTAGGAAGTATTTTCTAAAATATAAAATTTGTATTTGGAAAAAAAATTTCTAAAATGTATTTTTGAAATGTGTTTTCCGAAATTTATTTTTATCTCAAAGGTATTTTTGAGATTTTTTAAAAGTGATCAGAAATGATGAGATGCAGGAAGTTTTTGCCTGAGATAAATACTAACCTGTTTAAATCCAACCTATACAAAATTATCACGAGAAGAAATCATTTTTAACATATTCTAAAAATTTGAGAAGTGGCTCCTAACATGCTAAATTGAGATCTTTCAATATTCAAAAACACAGACTTATTTTAGATAGAGTCCACGCAAGATGCATTCAACTACCTACAAATCTATTCAACAATATAACCACATTTATAAATAAGAATAAGATTCACCCAAAAAAATAATTTTAAATCTTGTAGCCCAATATATATTTTCATAGAAACATATATATTTCTTAAATTATCTTGAAAAGTTAAAACAAATAAATAATTATTTCTGTAAATAAAACATATATTAGTTATACATTATAAGAAAACATCAATTTAGTTTCTAAATATTAGTGTGAGTTGGTTAAGTAAATTGTAATGCAATAGAAAATATTAATTTAAAAAAATTAATTAAAAATATATTATTAATTTTTTAATTAAATAAATATTTATATTAATGTCAAATTCAACATAAATAAAGTCTGCAATGTGCAACACAAAATATTATTTACAAAAGTTAGAAAATGTAAAATTAATTTTAATTATTTTAATAAATAAATATTTTTATTGATGTCAAATTAGCGTCGACATTTAATGATAAATGTTATTAAGATCGGCTTAATCAACTCTACGACGACATTAATTATTTTTAATTTTTCTTAATAAATAAAATTATTTATGTTAGTGTCAAATTAACGTTTATTAAAAATAAATAAGAATTGATGCTAATGGTATTTGTTTTTTTATTTATATGTAATTTTACTAAAATATGAATTTTAAATCCCTTTAATTTTTTTCTTTTAATTTTAGTTCTTTGTAATGTAATACATGTGAAATGAATTGACAAGACACATGAAATACGATGGTATGTTAGTCCATTAAAATTTCTAATCTATGATTGAAAAAATGAGTCCATCTTATAAGAATTTAAAGAACTAAAACTTTTAGTTATCTATATATGAGAGAAAATGAATGACATGAGTCTTTAATCAAATGAAAAATTAGTTAAGATTTAAACAAACGTCATTATGAAATAAATAAGCATTCTGTTACACTTCATTACTTGATCTAATCATAAAAATTGAAGTAAATAAATATATTTTGAGTTTAAAAGTTTTGAAATATTTGATTGACTTATATATCTGTTTTAGAATGCTCAGAGTCTTTTATAATTAGGCCATGATTTTCAAAAACAAAAAAATATTTTATATCACTATGTTCATGAAGTAAAAAGTCCAGCTATTCTTATTTTTCTTTAATAACTCTTCTTTATACCAATATACTCCTAATATTCAATTCTTATTTTTCTTTAATAACTCTTCCTTATACCAATATACTCCTAATATTCAAATAAAGCTAATTGTATGTGTCTGCACATTTCAGAAAGTACCTTACAGAATGATAGCTACTAGGACATCAAAGTGTAAATGAGAATACAAATTACTAATTTTAAAATGGACCAAAATATGTTAAATTTTAAACAAAAACATTTTTTTTTATTTTCTTATTTAATATTTTTATTTATTTAAAATAGTGTGGATAAATTAAAATAATGTATTAATCCTTATTTAAATTTTCAAAATTTTGTGGACCTCTTTTTAGATCAAATTTTATCTAGTCTTTTGTCATCACATACATCAACTGTTTAATCAGGGTGTTTCATCTCCATGATCAGAATGGCCAAAATAAGTCTAACTGGATCATTGGTCTGAAAAATTCTAAAATGATCTAAATTAAAGTGGACCAACTTTTAATCATTCTACTTAGTTCGCAGTTTAAATGAGTTTACATTGATAGAGTCCACATGCTCATGGTTGAATTCATTTTTAAAAATAATTAATATAATTTTAAAAAATTAAAAACAATATTATTTTACTAATATATGACTTAAGTAAACTTATATAACTTTTTTCTATTTAGCAGATTCAAATTGCTTAAATTATGCAACTATCAATAACTGGGAAAATTTCTATTCCATTAATTCATGGCTTTGAGTTGGAAGTGTTAAAAAAAGATGTAGAAAGATATGGATGTGTAAAGAATCAATTCTAGTAGCTGTGAACTAGAACCTTTGAATCTTTAGCAGTGAGTAAAAGTGGTCTATTCTGCCAGCAAATTCACCTTGGTAACAGAATGTGAATGTACAAGATCTTCATATCAAGTGAAGCTTGGAGGTCATTTACTACTATAACAAGATGAACATGGGAACAGTGGTTCTGGCTTTAGATCTATAGAACATTTTTCTCTTCTTGTAGGTCCCATTTTCAACTGTTATCACTATCTTCCCAGGTTCACTGATGTAAAAGGAGTTTCTAGTGCTGCTACCCTCTACGTTTTGGTTTTGCAGTAATACACTGTACGAGCCTTCATCATCTGGAATGAACTCTTCCTTGTAGCAGACATCCCATCCCACCACAGTTACATCCCACATTATTGTCACACCAAGCTACAAAAATCCCAAAATCAAATTACAATAATGAAGCAAATTCTGACATGGTAAATGATTAATGACACTTTTACGTGCATGTGCATTCAATTTGAAACAAACAAAAATTTCATGCTGTGTACCTCTGTGACTGGAAATTCAACTTTGGAAACAGTATTTCCTTTTATTTTGAGCTCTATAGCCTTATCAGAAGGCGAGAAATCTTCATCGTTGTTTCTCCTGAGACCACCATATTCACATGGGAGATGTTCTGGGGCTATGAACCTTTACAAATCACAATGTTAGGAAAATGTGGTTGAATAAGATAAGAGACAGAGAATGAGACACTAAGGCTCGTGTTAAGCCCACTCACTTGTGAAGGGTCTGTGTGACCTTCTGTGGCCTAGCTAAGATGAACTTCTTTTTATTTCTCTGGTTCATGAACCTTGAGAATAGCACTTGGGACGTGTAGAACCAAAATGGAGCATATACTATGATCTGCAAATTCGGTAAAAACAATGAGCGAAATAAAAATCAACCATGCTGCTGCTTCAATTTAGATTGAAGCCATAATAGTCACTCCACTTCTTCTGTATTATACGTTTATGAACTCACATGTTTGTGAATGATCTCGGGATAGTAATTCTGAAACAATATGAGAGCCTTTTTGCTGAGTGAGTTGAGCTCCTTGGTTCCTTGCATTGGTGTGTTCTTCAAATCCAAAACCTGAATTATGGAGTCCACCCCTCCTTCTCTAAAGTTTAGCTTTTTCACAGCCTTTTCAATGAGTTGAATTTTCCAGCGCAAATACTTGTCACACCTGTTATGTGATCCAAAGGTCTTCTTGTAGACGCGCCTGTCTTTGAAAACCCCACAAACTTGGTAACACACTGGACGACCCTCCCTATCCTTACTGCACAAAAATCCTGCATTTCCATACTCAGAACCCAAATCTTCCTCAGTGATCCCATCGATGTTGTTTTCACGTCGCCATATGAGGGTCTTCTGTAGCATGTCAAAGGCCTCGTTGACCTTGAAATCTTTGGCCTTCAAGAATTTTCTCAAAACGACATCAGTGCCCTCATGAGCCTTGCTGGGCAACAAAGGGACACCCCAGATAGAAATCTCTCTCAGCTGTTCCCTCATGACTGCCACGTCTTCTGGTGCAAGTTCCTTATCGGGTTCCCCTAACAAAAAGTTGCCAAGAATGGCATCTTCAACCTTGCAACGTAATTCCAGCAATGACTTCTTTATCTTGAGTTTATCCTCAGCAGAACTTTGGGTCTCATCTCCTAAAGTTGAGGCTTCAAGATCATCATCATCTTCCTCATCTTCACAATCATGATATTCTTGGAGGTCTTCGACCTTCAGACTAGGCTCATTATTTTTCTCAATGAAATGGTAAATGAGGGGCACCCCAACAGCGATTTTCCCATTTTCATCATTGCAACATTCGTCCATGCTGTTCATGGCTCCGGCATGTACCGATCCTCCTCCTTGATTAGAGCGTTTGGCGGAGGGAGGGGGTGGAGAGGGAAGAGGAAAGGTGGCCTTACATTACATGCATATGCATCAAGGCCTTGTTTGTGCCAACTCAATAATGTTGAGAGATGATGGATCAATGCTCTCAATTGACCATTCTCGACCGTTAGTTAGTTGACTCACCAAATATAGATCACTTCACAAAAAATGATGTTTTAATTTGGGTTATGTAAACCAAGTTGGCATGCAACGCTCTTTTCATGCAACATAAATCAATCTACACCAACTTCGTTGCAATCACAACCATTTCTTCTATTATTTACAATCTCAAAATCTTCATCAACAAATTAAAATAACAGGGACAAGCTTCCTTTTGAATTCAATCATGCGCCACATCAGTGAGTAGTGTCTAACTTTCCTAAATTTGAGACCTTCACGGCCTGCGAACCAAATGTTAAAATATATAAAATCTAGTATGGCCGTTAAATATTGTGTATCCTTAGTGTAATCTTGGGCTAGCCTTTTCATGTAGAGTCCAGTGAAACTTTATTTAAATAAAATAAAACATATATCACAAACTAACCATTTGTTGGTACTGTTCAACTTATATAAAGAAAAATTGTATTTGTATAATATCTTTATAAAAAAATTACAACAAGGAGGCGAGGCCTCCTCACTAACAATCGCCTCCAGTGTTTAAATTTTTTCGAATTAACTGCGTTAATTTCCTTATTGAAAGCAGCAAGTTGAACTTAGCATTTTAATCAAACTGAGAGCAATTTATAGGAAACGTTCCCCATACAACCTGTAATATTTATAATGAAATAGCGTGTGGGTCTTCGATAATTATTTTAAGGGGTTTGAAGTGTCAGTAACTGATTGTCGAAACTGTTTCGTCATAAAAAGGGAAAAGGATTGATGATGGTGGAATCAGATTCAACAAGTATGGTAGTCAAAACCAACACTAACTATATTTACCAGTCAAATCGCCTATAAATTAGATTTTATGGTAACCACCACTGACTAATTAACCGTTAACTTCTTCCCAGTGCCAGTAGTGGAGTTTATTGTGATACGGTTTAGAAAATAAAAGATCAAAACTTCACGTTTTAAAACCAAGGATAAATAAACAAAATAGTTAACCACATCGTCAAATGTTTCAATTTTAAATTCAGTTGCTCGCAATTACTTACTATGTTATCAAAATAATTAATATTTTAAAAATAAAAAAACTTGCAAAAGTCATCAACTTTAATCTTACGCTAACTTCAATAATTGTTTCTTCGCAAAATTACTGCACAAACTTCGCCTCTTCTTTCATTTTGTTAATGAAGATGCTTCAGTTCTTGTGGTCATTTGAGTTTTACGAGGGCTGTACACATCACATATGAAAGCAAAAGTCAAGTTAGAGAAAAAAAAAAGCTTAATGAATAAAATATAATTCAAGAACGAAGGTCAGGACATCTAGCTACTGTATTCTACATAGAATGTAATGAAATCCTATTTACAATAATTTTAAAAAAGAACCCAAAGCAGATACACAAATAAGTTGGGCCACCTTCACACAAGAAATAAAAATGCAACCAAGCTCTGACTGCTATGTACATAGCAGGCGGCTTTCAGCTACCCCCCTATGGAAGAATATTAGGACTCCCGGTATTTAGTCAGATCAAATGTGAGGGTTCTCGAACAGCTGCAAAAGGCAAAATCATTGCATACCGTGTAAACCAGGTTAGTACATCCGCCATCAACACAATGCAATATTTGAATCAATCAATATTTATATCAAGAAATTTACCCTCTTTCAGAATCTCTGTAAACCCCAACCAATGCTTCAGCTTTGTCATAAAAAGTGTCTTTCAGTGATATCACAATACTCTGAAAACCACTTCCGCCATCAGCATCCTGGCTAGTCCTTGCCCCTTCGCATGATTTTGAACGAATAAAGCCAGCAACCTTGGCAACATTTAAGTTGTCCAACGCAGCATCAACTTCGTCCAATATAAAAAATGGTGAAGGCTTATAACTGAAACAAGAAGCAAGTAGAGAACAATGTCAATGGAACATGAACATAAGATCTCAAAAAAATAGTTTTATGCGAGATGTGTCAGTATATTGCTTAGATGAATTTTTATTATTAAAACTCAAACTCAGTAGTTACCAAGTATTCTTGTTCTAATCCAAGTTGTACAAACAACTCCTACCTGTGGATGGAGAATAGCAATGCAAGTGCTGCAACTGTCTTTTCCCCACCAGATAGCTGCTCCATATCACGGAAACGCTTCGTTGGGGGCATAGCAGTGTACTTGATGCCATGAAGAAATGGATCATCATCATTTTCCAAGTTTAGGTATGCTGTTCCCCCCAGTGGATGTGTATTGCTCTTTGTAAGTTGTTTGTAAATTTTATCTATATTACCAGATATATGGTTAAAAGCATCCATGAACAATTGGTACCTGCATCCATTACACACTTAAGCTTCATCAGAAGACAGATGAAATGCAACAATACAAAAATTTCATTTTCAAGACAAACTCTTAAGATAGAGAGCAAAGAAAACTCCCAAGAATAAAAGGTAGTACTTCATTAGAGCATTAGAGATTCTGAGGGGAAATGCAGCAAAATACATGCTCAGAGGAAACTTAACACCAACCTTGTAAGTGAATTATCAAATATCAAGCTTACCAGATTGACCTTTTAGCAGGAATTGTTTAACACGATAGCATATTTTCAGGATTTAGTTAGGTAATGTTACCATCATTGTTCAAATTAGATCATAAATGACGTTACAATCACAGTTTGAGGGATCATAAAGGTTCTTTTGTATTATGTGACGCCAGAGTAGTAGATAGTAGAAGACAGTAAATGGGTGACCATCCCCCAATATGCTAGAAGCCTAGTACATTGTGAGGAAACCCCTACAGAAAGATAGTATCTAGAATGAGTCGAAGCACCCAACAACAATTTGTACTGTTGACCATTGAACGAATAAACAGAGTCTCAATACTCCATATGCAAGAAAATTTCATAGTCCATATTAGTCAGAATGGCACGAACAAAAGCTACTCGATGTCTTAAGAATAACCAAATAAGCAAATAAAAAGATGGTTATTACTTGAGAACGACAGCAAAGTTGTTATAGAACCAAAAATGATTGTGCTTCCAGAGAAAATATTGAGAAAACCCAAAAAAGAAATCTTTGTTAGTGTTTATTGAATACAAATAAAGAACCTTATCAGAGAATTCTTCTTCGAAGGATTTCCCGGTTTTTCTAAACACAAAAGATAGTAACAAAAACAGATTGAATGATCTACAGTCCCACTGTATAAGAAACCACCCAACTAATTCTGTAACTAACAGACTATGTTGCCTTATTTACTTTTATTCTTTTGTCATGGGCCCTATCAGAAGCAAAGTACCAAAAAGAAACAGTTGTGTCAATTGTGTGCGTGGTGGAGAACAGATGTCTTCCGAAAGGAGAAAGAAAAGTTCATATTTGGGCACAGCAACACAGCTTGGAATGAACTGAGACAAAGAGGAGTTCTTCAAAACATTGCCACTAAAACAGAGCTGAACAGCCATAGCTGTAAATATGGAGTAAATTTTGGAGTCTCCAATCCAATCAAGTAGATAGTTAGACCAGTTATAAACCAGAAAACCTCTACATTGGGCAAAGCAAGATGACAACAAAACTGCATATACAAAGGGTACCATTGCCAAACTCTAAATAATAACATTACATATATTTTGGAACTAATGTCTTGATGAGTGCACAGATAAAGGACCAAGAAGGAAGCTCAAGACTAGAATAAGAATTGTGTATTTTTGCAGTGGGTCTTTGTGTCTGTTTCCATTTTTTTGTCATTAGGAACTCTTTACGAACATTATTTTCTATTAGCTAATTAGATAGCTAATTGCATGGACTCAATAGTATTTGGACCACAATACAAATAAACTTATGTTGACTATTGTAAATAGTTTACACTCATATTTTGATGAAGCTTACACTTTGTGAGAGAAATTCTCTCCAAGTTCCAGCAGAGAACTCTTGGTTTTTATATTTGAATTGCTAATTCAAAGTGGAAATTTTCCATAATTGTGATGTCTTCTTCATCATCTAATCTCCTGCATTTTCTATTTTTTTAATCATTTGATGAAAATTATCGACAACAATCCTTCTTCCTAATTCATGATTAGGCATTCATCATTGGGCTATTAGAGCTTGATTCAATCATTTTTCATAATACATTCCCGAAAAGTTTTCCGAAGCATTACTTTGGTGGTGCAATTAGCATTGGCCAATTAAAGCACGATAAGGCAGCACAATTCAATACATTTGTTTTGGTGCCTTTGTTCCTTATATGTAATTGTGTATACACGGAGGAAAAATTGATTTGAATTACAAGCTAAATTCACGTGAATTATTCTGTTTGTTCAGAGCATTCACGTGTAGTGTTCTTAAATTTGATTCGCCATGCATACTTTGTGAAATAGTTGAAGTATTGTCATTGAAGTTTTTTTTTTTTTTTTCAGAATCTGTTCAGTGATTGGCTTTCACACAAACAGCTGATATAGAAATATCAGTGTGAAGTATGCAAGAAATCCATAAGCACCAGTTGGACAACTGAATAGTGAAGCACGAGCAGCTTGAGTTAGCATAGTGTTATTCACTGGAATTAATTTCAATGCAACCAGGATCAGGCTCCAGTAAACGAAATTAGAAAGCAATTACATGAATAATTCACTCATGGTAGGTAATGATTTGATCTGTCGGTATTTTGAAGATCAAATTGTGCAAGAATTAGTCCAAGCAGTGGGGAAACAAGATTCAAACAATCTTTCTGCCAACTAACAGGTTCTGTTCGTTGGAAATTCGAAGTTCAAGCACATAGCAGCTGGAATTGGAAGATTGAATTTATCAGTGAAGCAGCTGAGTCATCAAGGAGCAGAAGCAATTAACCAATTCGGTGCATTTGTGAAAATTGGCAATTGATTGCAGTATTTGTTCAGATCCACGTTGAGATTCAATTTGGAAAGCATTTGTTGATTGGCTTTGAACGGTGAATTTATTTTTCTTCGAAAAGTAAAACAAGCTGTATAGTTTGGTGTTGGCCATTTATTGGTTCAGTTCGGAGCCTTTGAACTATTTTTTTCATTGCAGTACTTGGTTTGTTCCAAGGATTACAATTGCAATTGCAATTGAATCAGAAGTGAGAAGCGACACATGTGCAGTGTATTGAATTCCAAGTGTGCATTGATAGGAATTATTAATTAAGGAGACAAATCAAATTGAATCGGTGACTAAGCTCAAATTGTAAGCATATTCATTAATTCAAACGGTTTAAGTTATTGGTTAGATCTAATTTTTTTAGATCTAAATTTGTGTAGCATCTATATTTTGAGAATTCTATTAAAGCTGAGTTTAAGTCTTGAGAAATTAAAAAAATTAAAAAAAAGTTACATGAGAGGCTGGATGTCTAATTGGCTCTCATTTATCTCAAGTATGATAAGCAGATTAAAAATATTAATTGTGCATATTCAATATTTCTTGAGAAGTTAGATTTATTTTCGATAAAATAGTTTACATTATCTTCTAAGTAAAAGCTATGTTGTGTTGTAAACTTGTATCTACAAGTAACCTGGAATTCTTGGGGATTTTTCTCTCTCTTTCCCGTAAGTCATTAATCCTGGTATAAGGATCAATGACTTGCTACATAATCTAAAGGAAAGTGTGTGTGTGAATCTGAATCACAAGGAAGGTCTATGTTAAGATATCTCAAGCCCTTTCCTCATATATACTCTTTTCAAGTTGGTATCAAAGCGAGTCAATCCTGCTCTACATGTACTATCCGGCAAGCAAACTTCTTATGCCACCATCCACTGTCTCTGCTTGTCGCTTTTCTCCAAAAACCATGGATTTGAAGCTCTATCCGGGTGATCGGTCGCAAAGGCTGGTTCCCCTCACACTTTGTCACATGTTGCTTCTTTGCAAGGCTCAATCTAGTGCGTGTAGCCAAAACGCAACATTCCCATCACCAAACACCATTCTTCTTCCATCAGTTTCATGGCTTCCCCTGTACCTATTCCAACCCTCACCTTACCCTTACAACATTGTTCACTACCAGGTTCTCCTGAACCCAAGGGAGCATCTCTCTCTTTTCATTTCTACTACAGTTATAGAACGTCTGCTTGTTAGACTCGCCTGCTCTTTTTTTGGGTCTCCAACAATTACTTTAGAGAAACTTAATGGTAAAAAATTATTTATCTTGGTCTAATTCTATTGAACTTTAGTTTCTTGGCCAAAGTTTTCATTATCACTCGGAAAAAGACAGTAGTGAAACATCATCAAGTGTTGAACAATCTATCTTTCTACTCTATAATGGCAATCTATGAACCTAATATTTGGAGACCCTAAGAACATTCAAAATATGTAAATCCTTTTGGAAGAAGGCTTGAGGCATCTTTGCTAATGACATTCACAAACATTATGATTCTTCCCATAAATTGGCACCTCTCAAGCAGAGAGATCACGTTACGACATCTTTCACTGTTGAAGGTCAATTTGTTAATGAGGAGTTAAAAATGTTCTTAGAAGCTGACTCACTAGAAGAAATCAAGCAGAAGTTGGAAATGTTATATTCGGTCATATTCTTTGCACCGTGAATCCAGATTTTGATCATATTCGGTCAAATCTTAACTGTTCAAAGGGTCCCGTTAGTATATCAAATCTTAACCGGTCTAGAAGTCCCTTAGGGATCAAAGCAGAATATTTTTCATTTAATTTTTCTACTATTTTGGGCTCACATGGAATTTTACATCAAGCTAAATGTTCTCTTACACCCTGACATAATGGTATAGCAAAGAGAAAACAATAGACACTTGATTGAAGCCACAACTCCGCTAAAGCAGTTGCAATGGTATTAGTAACAGAGAAAGAAATGCAGGACCTATGGAGGTCGTTTCAAGTACATATAGACCCACCAGGATAGGAGAGACAGAGAAAATCGAGAAATTATGACCTAATAATTTCACCCACACTTTGAGTAGGTTGAAATCAAGAACCAAAGGCAAAGACATGCCCAAAAGATACCGACGAGTCTAATGGAGGTGGTCTAGGCTTTAGGGTTTTGGTAGGTGGAGGCCATGCATGACAAGTTGCTGAAGAACAAGGCATGAGAATACATGACTGGGATTCAGGTCATGCAACTTCTTCGGGTGGGTCACACTCCTCAAGATACACCTAGGCGACAGCTAGCAGGGGATTGCAGCAGAAGGACAGGCAACAAAGCGGGACCTTACCTGCTCTGATACTAACTTGAATTTAAAGATGAGTAAAATCAGTGAGTATATTTCACAGCTGATGTAATTTTTATATCGGTGACAAGAGGAAAAGAATACAGAACGAGGAACAGCTACAGCCAAAGACTCTTAAATTTAATCCCTAGACTGTGAACACCCAAAAAAGTGGATTTATAAAGTTCTACAACAAAATAATAATTAACTATTTTATTAGTTAGAATCACTTGTTAAAAGTCACTTCTTCAAACAACTAGTCATTTAATTATTTTCTTGACAAAATTTTTATGTAATTTTAAGACTCCTTTAATGCGTCCACAAAAACCATGCACACTATAAACAATTGGCTAGTATTGATATTAAAATACAAGTAATGATAAAATGGAACTAAAATAACTTTTACCTTCTCTGCTTAACCTCATTGAATCTCTGTGTTTTTTCCCTCTCTTCTTTCCTGACAGCTTCAAACTCCTCAGTTACAGCTCTTTCCTTTTCCACCAGAGCCTCATATTGGTCCAATGCCTTCAAATTTGGTGCTGTTCTTTCAATCTCAGATACCAAGGCATCAGTTTTTTGCTTAAATTCTACCTCAATTTTATCCCTGTCTGAGTGTCTTTTGTCTTTCAGTGACCTACTTAGTTGATCAAAATCAAAATGTGGACCTGGTACTGGGCTATCAGTATCCATGGGATCTGGTATGATCGGGAGGTTAATCTGTTCAAGTTCACACTTTTCTAGTATTTCCTGCTTTTGCATGTTCAACTGATCAATCTGTGCCTCCTGTAAATACACTAAGGATGTTGGCTATCTACACTTTGCGTACAAGTTACACAAGAGACAAGAATTATTGTACATCTAACCTTGGAATGTATCAGGCGATTAAGTTTGGATATGTTTGTTGTGGCTGCAGAAGCTTTCTTCTTCCACTCTTGGATTTCCTTTTCACAATCTTCTGACTTTGATTTCCACTCTTCAAGAGTAGAAAGAGAACAGAGGAAGAATGAGATTCCAAAAGAAAACATAAACCAAATGAAGTAATAGTGGGTCTGTGTTCCCATCACTTCCAGATAGAAAATAGCGAAGGGCCTAGCCAGATAACCAAGCTTTCACCTCAACAACATCCCCAATCCAAAAGGGGAATAAAATATAGCAAATCTAAATAAACACGAGTATGCCACATGGTTTTCTATCAATATCATACAGCAAGCAAGTTATCAAATATACCTTTAACTTCTTCCTTTAACTGATCAACCTCTTCAGTAGCCTTCTCAGCTGCTAACTTCGCTGCAGCCTCTCTGTCCTGTACACGTTTTAAATCTTTCTCTAAAGCACTTAGAGAAGCTTCCAATTCTAGAATTCGTGAACTCATGTCCCGATTTTGCTCATACTCCAACCTACAGAATAATTTTAAAAAATACAAACAAATAAATGCATAAATCAATTCAAGAGTACCTGGCTAGATGGCAAAAAATCAGAAAATTAAGCTCCAAATATTTTCTTTTCTTTTGATTTTTGCACTTCATCAATTTTCTTAGGTAATTGAAAACCTTCTGAACATAAAAGGAGATGCAGTTAAAGAAACTATAGGTAATTGAGAACAGTGCATGTAACAATGACCATAATCTCACATAACAAAAAACTTCAGTTGAATCACTAATTTAGACGCAGTAAATAAGAAATTACTCCTGGCTTCTATACTGCAGAATCCATGATTTGAACCATGGATCAAACCACAAGAACTATGAATCTAAAATTACTAATGAAAAATAGATCCTGACATCAAAATAGGTACCAGACAGACATTATCTGACCACCTACAAACTTAAGCACTGTATCAATTATGCAGACCTAATTTTCAATACATAATTTTCCAACTAGTGTTTCTATCTCCCAGTTATATTGAATTAGTACTGAAAGAAAAATAGAACTTGACATCCTAGACTTGTTTGAACTCAAAAGTTCTACTTTTCCTCTTTCCTCTTTTTCATTTCCATCAATCTTTGTTTCCTCGAATTTGATTGTAGTTTTATAATGTACTAATTGTTGGTCTTTAAAACACTTTTAGCAATCCACAAACATATTACCTGTATGTAAGATCATAAACGCATTCATGCATGTAAATTATGTAGGTAAAGTTAACAATGTTAAATGTAATTACATATATGGGCTTTGGCCCAACTCTTTGTATCTTCTTTGCATTTGAGACACTTGTGTGTGTGTGTACATGCTCCACTATTGTAATACACGCACAGGCACAGATTATTTTTGTCTCTTCACCAAATATCTCAACATGGTATCTAGATCCTAAACTAGATCTATGCCTACCCGATGAACCCATTTTTCATTGGTGTTTTCCTGAGATCGTGTTTCATTCCGATTTTCGACCTGCTTCACCACTCCTTTGTCATTATCTCCTATCACCGTCATCACCTCCGCCATTGTTGTTGTCGATGTTGTTTCGCCTAGAGAACTCACTCTCTAGATCACCTCCGCCAAATGATCATCATGTTAGTCCCACGTCACACAGAGCAACAATGCTCCCTCACACACGTCAGATGCTTCCTTCTCGAAGATTCGTCAACCGCCGTGGCAGTCTGTTTGATTTCCTCTCCAACCATGATCACCAATGTCAATCTCAAGTTGTCCTCTTTCCTGATCTGGTTTTGTTTATGTGATCAAATCCCAGTTGATGTTTCACACTTATTTGGGGACATGTTCTCCTTCCTGGAGTTGTTTTTTCTCTCATCCAGAGTAGAACGACTTCTCCTAGTGGTCCTTAGTTTGATTCTTCCATTTTTACAAATTATGTCAATGTTCCTTTGTCCATTGACAAGTTAGACAAAAATAATTAGACACTTGGGCATCTCAAATGAAGCTTTGGTTTAAGGGCCAAATTATGTTGACCATCTCACTCAAACAATAACCTCCATTTATGAAAAAGATCGCTACCATTGGTCTCAAGTTGATGCACAAATTTAGTCAACTATCAATCCTTCTCTCAAAAATATATTTCGTGCCCATGAGACATGTTTTTGGAATATGGGAATAGGCTCAGACACAAACGATACTTGTCTCTATGGTGATTACCAAAATGTGTTTAATGTTGTCACTGCCCTACGTCTCGATGATTCCATGATTGAATATTTGGACAAAGTTCATGGTCTCCTACACGACTTTAATGAAAAGTTGCCTCTCGCTTCCACTCCTGAACAAGAATCAAAATGCCAAACTTTCTTTATGATGATGGCTCTATATGGACTTCATGAAAAGTATTCAGTTGTTCATGATCAAATTTTGGGATCCTAGAACATGCCCACTTTGACCTCTGCTTCGTTTACCTCTTGTGTGTGCCATATCCATTGAAATACCTTCTATTCAGAAATGGTATCTCAACGTGATGGTTGCTACCGCTCTCACAAACCTGGCAAGAGTTACCCCAAATGCGATCATTTTTATAGACCAAGCCATATGATTGATCGATGTTATGCATTGCACGGTCATCCTACTCGATCTAATGCTATTGCCCATACTGCTCCATCTCCATCCCCTACTTCAAGCCCCACTCAATTGATAATTCTAGTTCACGTACTATCTTCCATGAGTTCATGGGATGGTATGAGGATCGTCAGACTCATTGCTTCTATTGCGCACACAAGCCCTTCGTTTGCTAGTCTCACTCAGTCCACCTCTCTTAGACCCTTGGGTTCTCATCTCTAGGGCTAATCACATCTTTGGTAATAGTCTCTTTTTTCTTTTCTTTCCACTTCCAGTTTTAACCATCTATGAGCATGGGTAAAGGTTCTCGAGCCCCATTTCATGGTGTTCGTCGTGTTCATATTTTCCCTTCTCTTTCCATTGACAAGTTCTTTATATCTCTAGATCTCTATTTAATTTATTATCCATTAATCATCTCACGTTTTCCTTTGATTGTGTCATCTCTTATGATAAAGATCTGTTTTCTTACAAGACTGGAGTTCAGCACAAATGGTTGGCACCAAATGTGAATCTCATGGCCTTTACCATCTTCAAACCTTTACATATGTTGGCTCCATAGTGGATTTGCCTTCTCTCATCCATGATGAGTTGGGTCATCCTAGCATCACCAAGCTACAACAACTTGTTTTGAGTTTGTCAAGGTTGTCCACCTTGTCTTATGAATCATGTTAATTAGGAAAACATAGTCATAGTCCTTATTCCAAGAGTGTCTCCAATAGAGCTTTGCCTCCTTTTGCTTTGGTTCACTTTAACATTTGGGAACCATGTCATGTTAAGTCTACTTTAGGATTTCAATATTTTGTAACTTGTATTGATGCTTATTCTCTATGTACTTGGTTGTTCATAATGAAAAATCATTGAGTTGTCTTCTCTTTTTCAATCCTTTGATATTAAAATTAAAAATCAATTTGGTGTTTCTATTCGCACATTTTGTAATGACAATGCTCATAAGTATCTTTCTCATTACTTTCAAACTTTTATGGTTTCACACGATATTCTTCCCCAAACCTCGTATGTACACACCTCAACAAAATGGGATTGTTGAGCACAAGAATAGAGATTTTATTGAAACAACTCGAACACTTTTACTACATGGCCAAGTCTCTCAACAATTTTGGGGTGATTTGTTTTCATCACATTCTATCTCATTAATCGCATATCATTCTCTGTTTTAGCTAACCAAATCCCTTATTCTATCTTATTTCCTCATCAACCACTCCACCCCTTACCTTCGTGAGTATTCAAGTCTACATGCATTGTCCATATCCGTACTCGTGGCATTGATAAATTGTCTTCTCAATCTCACAAATGTGTCCTTTTAGATTTCTCTCAATCACAAAAGGGGTATAAATGTTTCTCAACTTCCCTTCATTTCTATGCGATCTCAGTTAATGTTACCTTCTTTGAGTCTTCTTCAAATTTTATGTCTACTTCTCTCCCCTCTAAAAGTTTAACTACCACCATCACCACCACTCTTTCCTATGATACCACAGTTGTGCTTGATGTACCATCTGATCCACCATCGTCGCCTCCTCTTCAAGTGTACCGTCATCAATAACATCTACACTCTCCACCTGGGCCATCTCCTGACTCTTCCCCGATGCCACCCCCTTCATCCCCTCCAGTCCCATCACTTGAGTATAATCTTCCCCTTGCTCTTTGTAAAGGTATACATTCCACCCGTAATCCTTCACCTCATTATATTGCTCTAAGCAATCATCGATTGTCTCTATCCCTTTACACTTGTCTTTCTTCTATTTCTTCTGTGTCAATTCCTAAAATTGTAAGTGATGTTGTAGCCCATCATGGCTAAAGATAAGCTATGATTGTTAAATTGTGTGCTCTTCAAAATAATGAAACTTGGGATATCATTCTTTTGCCTTCTGGAACATCTATTGTTAGTTGTATGTAGATCTTTGCAGTCAAAGTTCATCATGATGATATATTTGATCGACTCAAAGTTCTTGGTAGCCAAAGGTTATACACAAATATTTAGATTGGATTTTGGTAACACCTCTACCATTGCTAAGATGCCTTTTTTTTATTATTCCTTGCCATGGCTACTTTTCATCATTGACCTTTTTATCAGTTGGATTTCAAGAATGTCTTCCTTTACAATATGATTTATTGGAGGAAAATTATATGAACCAACTTCCTAGTTCTTTTGCTCAGGAGGAGTCTTGTAGATTGGCATGTCGCCTTTGCAGATCTTTATATGCTATGCTATGACATCATTCGGTAGATTTAGTGAAGTTGTCCAACAATTTGGTATGACTCAATGCGAGGTTGATCATTTGATGTTTTATCGTCACACAACCATTGGATGCATCTACTTAGTGTATGTTGATGACATTGTTCTCACAAATACTGATTACCATGGCATCTTCAAGATGAATCAACACATATGTTGTCATTTTCAAACAAAAGACATTATCAAACTCAGATATTTCTAAAGGATTAAGGTAGCACAATTCAATAATGGAATTGTCATTTCTCAAAGAAAGTATGCATTATATATTTTAGATGAAATTGGACAAATTTCAAGCCCATTGACTCACCCAATGGATCTCAATACCAAACTTCTACCTAATTAGGAGGAGCCACTTACTGATCCCAAGACATCCAGATTACTAGTAGGAAGTTGAACTATTTCATAGATACTCATCCTGACATTCTCCAAATACAGGACATTGGAATACATTTGCATTCTGAGGTATACTAAAGGTGCTCTTGGAAAAGGTTTGTTATATGGTAACAATAATCACACTCTTGTTGTGGGTTATTCAGACGCAAATTGGGTTGGATCTCCTTTTGACAAGAGATCCACCTCTAGATAGTCTTTATTGCGGACAATTTGATCTCCTAGAAAATCAAGAAGTAGATTGTAGTAGCAAGATCTAGTGCGAGAGCAAAATATACAGTTACGACCTAGCAAAATATACAATTACGACCTCTGCCGCTGTAAACTTATTTGACCCAAACAGTTGCTTAAAGAAATGATTTGGGGAGTTCACACAAATGACTCTTATCTAAGATGACCAAGTTGTCCTATATATTTTCTCAAATCTAGTATTTCATGAGAGAACTACATATATTGAGGTAGATTGTCACTTTATACGAGAAAAGATTGCATCTGGACACATAAGCACTCAATTTGTTTAGCTTGAATCAAATATCTTCACTAAATTATTGCAAGGTCCTAGAATTTACTATATTTGTAACAAGATAGGTTCATATGATTTGTATGCACCAACTTGAGCGGTAGTGTTAAATGCAACTAAATATATGGGCTTGGGTCCATCTCTTTGTATCTTTTATGAGACACTTGTATATATACATGCTCATTTGTTGTTGTTGAATGTAACGAACTTAGCCCATATTTTCTATTATTCTGTAACTATTTCTACCTATAAATAAACAATCCTATGTACATATTCTATACAAGGAAAATTAATCCTATATTTATTTTTCTTCATTTTAATAGTTGTAATACACAGATTATTTTTGTCTCTTCATCATATATCTCAACAAACAAACTGCAAGAGATGTAATTTAAGTAAAAGAAAAGGAACACACTGATATTTTAATTTTGAAAGTTGACTACTCAAGTTCAGCCTCTCCTCTGCTATATTTTGAGCAGCCTTAAGCCGATTTTCTTCATATTCACGAATGTTTGCTACCCCAACTGACTTGCTGAAGTCTCTGTATATCCTATCAGTAATTTCATTTATCCTCCTCTCAAGCTTGCGTATTTCTGCATTGCTCTTGTTAACAGCATCATTTAACTGTATAGCATAAACACCAAGTAACGAGTCAGACATACAAGAATATTGCTATAAACAAACTCGGAAAATGTAAATACCACCTTCTTTAGCTCTGGACTGATACATTCAATTCTTTCGTTGATTGTCTTCTTTTCGCGGCTCAGATTTGAAAGTTTATCTTCAATGCTATGCTGACAAAGTTAAAAGCACAAAAATAAATATACATGAAATATTCTATACAGAACAAAAGATATAAATGTAATCAATGTAGAAAGTTTCTCACCCATACCAAGAAAAAACTATAATTGATCTAACTTCAGATATGCAAAAAAGGATTATTATCAAGCACAGAACTAAATAACAATAACTATCAAGTCATACATAGATTAGCCCCTCCCTCGTTTCATAGGAAACTTTCGCTCTCCATCCCTCAGTGAATAAGCAATAAAGCACAAAACTTATTAGCACAGGAATGATGGGGAGTACAAGACTGCTACAGAATCCAAAGACACAAAATATAATTCTCAATGCAAAAATAAGATATATAATTATACCTTGCTAAAAATTATCATAACTTTACACTCAATCCATAATTAAAGTTAGCTGGCCTTTGATTTGTGCATGTTGTAAAAACAAAGCAAAAAAACACAATTTTAATTATTATTGGCAAGAGGGTATAGTTCGTACTACCACAGTTCAGGTGAAACTTAGCACCCTCAACATATAAAATAAACTAGTCAAATTTCCCATAAACCCTGCTTTACTAGGTCATTGTTTATTGTTTCCTAATTGGAAATTGTATATTCCTATAAGCAATTTGAAGATTGCCATGTTGGTATGAAGCATTTTAGTTCTTTATTAAGCATTGTTTTAGTTAAGACCAATTGCATAATACACTATTTAAAACTTTATCTTACCTAATTTTATTTGTTTTTACACTTTCTACGAGCATATTATGTTTTTTGGGGTTTTATATGGTGTGCAAGGACATTTCCAAATAGAACTAAATCATAACTGGAGTATGCTGAAATGTGCACACTCTTGCCCGTCTCCAACAAAATTCTATTGCTTTATTTATTTTAATTTTCTTTTGGTGTAGGTCTAATGTTGTTGAGCACATAGCTTTAATAAGCACTTTCTGTGCTAAATTAGATATTCCAACTTCAGAGGATTAACAGCTAGGTAAAAGTTCCAGCCTTCCTTAGCATTCTCTTCTCCTAAGCAAAAACATCAAACATTCCAGGGACAGAAAGATAAATGAAACCATAAAAGTAAAATCAAATAAGAATTGCATGCTTGGTTGCACCACTACAACGAAAGACTTGCAGCTTTTGTATTTGATTGTACCTTCTCAATCTCAGCATATTGAATTTTCTTCTCAAGTCCACTAATTTTTCCAGATGCTTCAGACTCTTTAAGGTGCATATCTCTTATTGATCCTAGCGATTCCAACTCTGCTTCATACTGCTCTTTCTTTTTATTAAGTCCTGAAAAAAAAAATGTTCATGGCAGGAACACAAGATTTGACCTGAATTTAAAAAAATGCTAAAAACCTTCAATTTTCTTGTCATCCCACTGTTTTGACCTTGCTTCCATTCCACCACTAGTGCCTCCAGTCATTGTGCCGGATTTTGTGAGCAGAATTCCATCCACAGTTACAACTAAGATCAAATTTCATAAAACAATGTTAACTAATATGCAATTTGATAATCAGGAATGTATTAGAGCACCAGGATTACATCACATGCATTGTAAGAACACAAAAGGATTTTTCTCCAAAAGTCAAATGGTTTGTTAGATAAGAAACAAAATTACAAAATAAACAAACTCAGGTGCAAAGACCATGGAGTCCACTAAAAGTTATAAACTATGCCAAAAAAGTACAAATAACAAAAGCCAGAGGGCAAAAATGCGTGGGGATCAAAACGGAACATCTATGTACTAGCATTAAGTTTTAATGGCGGTAGTAAGAACATAAAGAACCTGTAGAGCATAGAGAAAAAAAAAAAAGTCTTCCTACCTTTAAACCTCTCTCCACTCCAGCTTAAAATTTTGGCCTCCTCAAGATCATCACAAACAAGAGTGTTCCCAACAGCAAAGAGAATTGCCTTCTCCAAGGAGGGATCAAACTTGCACTAGTTAAGTTGAAACACTTAAACCACTTTTCAGCTTGTTATAGGTGTATAACTAAGTAGATCAACAAAAAGGCATGAACAGAACAGTTTATGATGGAGTATTCACGAGAAGGTGAAGAAGAGAAAAAACATGAATAATAGACCACCTAATTATAATCCCACAATGGAATCCGACCTTAAAGGAATTCAATTCTCTAAAGCAATAGTACATAGAATAGCATTTTGATGAGAAGAAACTACTGAACAAAATCTGCAAATCTGACAAAAAAATTATATATCCAATTAGGGAGAGGATTTGATTTTAGTGAGCTACAGTTAACAAAATGGATAACAGAAGCTGAAGCATATAGCAATACACAAGATTATGAGTGAGGACAATGTAAACAGTTTGAGACTAGAAACCAACGACCAGCAAACTTTGACAATATTAAGATGTAGCAGTCATCACAATGACAAACGAGGTTACTCCATCCACAGAAAAGTCATTTGCATGATTTTGTTTTCTAAGGAGATTACACATTCCTGTAGAATTTTGAACATGCAACTTAAATGCAGCATGAAGCATAACAACCTTATTCCACCAGGTAAGGTCAATTAGTTGGATCACACAGTGTCATTGACCTCAAAGCAGGAAGCATTTTATTATAAAATGGCTGGAAAAAATATTTGACTGCATAAAAAGGAGATATGCGCACTGATGAGTAGTCAACTCATCACTTTTTTTGCCTTCCCATTCAGTAATTTTCAAGCAATGTGGTTAACATCACACATTGCTAATTTTTAAAACTAGTCAAAACAATAAAGTTGCAAAGAATAAGCTATTTAACAAAGGTAAATTTCAAGAAATGCTCAGTTTCATTAGAACATATTCAAATTACAAATTTGCAAACATAATTAGAACCAGTTCTTCAAGGTAGCCACTGGAGATAAAAGGATATTGAATCACATCAAAAACCAGTTTTGCGGTACCCCCTAACGTGCGCAATCTTTCCATTATTGGCTTCACCCGAATAGAGTCCAGAGGAATAAATGTCTGGGGAGGAAGCCTCTGATCTTTTAAATACTGAAAAACAAAGAGATGAATACCAATAAATATAACAAAATGAAGTAAATGGAACCAAGTAGAGAGGTTCAATGTTCAAAAGGGCAAAACTGGAATTTTAACAACAAAATTCTGGCTTTCAACAGTTATGTAAAAGTTTAATGAAATAAGAAACAATTTTTCTTTCAATTTTAGACAAAAGCATCTTTTGGAAGCAATTATCACAATTTGGCTACCGCAACCAAAGAACCATGTCAAACATAACATAAAATCCACTGGGATGACAGTACAGATGCAGCAAGTCAAAAGTTATTAAAGTCATCACAGATGAAAAGGCAACAAAATGAAGTCCCAGCAGCTTGGAGGTACCAAACAAGCTTAATGCTCAAGCCTCCGTCAACAAGGTTTCTGTAGCACATAAATTCCCATGCAAATTTTGAAGTACATAATAAATTTAATATTTATTTCAGAGCTCAAGTAGTGTTCCTAGGCATATACATCACCAAACCAATTAAGGCTGCTTTGGTTTGTTTTCCTTTTGTCTATTTATGTTGTGTAATCAACACCACTAGAGAAAAAAGGGTATTCAAATCAAAAGCAACAAAAACCCATCAACATTAAAAAGAGTCTGTGAGTTCCAAAATATGACTAAATAATCATGCAATCAAAAACAAAAAGTACAATGGCACAAACAGAATATTTGAAAACTTATTAGGACCTTGATGCATTCCTTCCCAGTTGACTCCTTGTCAACTACAACTGCATCCATAAATTTACCCATAGCAACAGTAACAGCAAGGTTATACTTCTTCAGTGTTGGCCTACAAAGATCAGTCATGCGACCATGAACTCCATGAAACAGACGTTTCAGAGTCTCAACAGCCTGAGACAACCTAACATCTCTCTCACTTTCATATCTATCAGCCCTCAATTCACGTAGTTGATTTTCTACTTCACCGATTTTTAACCTCAAATTTTCATATTTTTTCCTGTAGATCAAAAGTAGCAACATTTCAAAAGTATCATCAGTAGTGTACTTAAATGCAGTAGGAAGCTTTAACAGTGTTAAAAAAAAAAACATTCAATAAAAGTACTTGGAATCACGATGTTTGTCCTGCATCACACGTAGTTCTTTTTTCAAGTTTTCAAGGCCAGTTCTATTTTTTGCAGAATTATCAAGAATTTTTTCAAGCCTTGCTCGCATCTGTTCTTCCTGAGAATTCAGTTCAGACTCCCTATTTCTTAACTGTTGAAGATTTTCTTCCAAATTCTTTTGAGCTTCGCTATCAGCATTTAGTTTCCTATCTAGAAGCTCCTTTTCTTCTCTAAGCTTTGCAGTTTTCATCCCAGCTTCCTCTTTGCTGCAGTTCCAAGTTCCAACAAAGAAAAAAAACAATAGCAGATCAAAAGCTAACATGCAAGATAACTGCTAAATACTGACATATTTTAAACTTTTCGGTGACAATAAATGTGCTACCACAAGATAAAATTGATGAAATTCAGTCCAAATGAAATAGTTTTTAATTCCTCATGAGAACGAATGTACTAACAGGAGGCTCTAATTGAGAAGACATGGACAAATTGCTAATAAGTGATAAAATACCATAAGCAACACCATACACATTTGGCTGATATCAATCAAAATCACAATGAATACATGTTCCAACTGATGCCCAATTTTAACCCAAATGAACTAGAGGATTTTCCTTCAACAAACAGAAAAATACACACACACACAATTGAGAGAATAGTTTCACCAGTATCCCTAACAGTCTAGCACACAGATTATCTCTCCACACCAGCATAATCAAATAACACTAGTACACGGTGCATGTGGCAGACATGATTTTAAGTGCATGCCAAAACTCATTAGCATTGATGTTTACCCCCACAAAATGCAAGTATTCTGTTTAAAAAAAAAAGAAAAAGAACAAAACAACATACATATATATGTGTGTATATACAGAGAGAGAGAATTGGCTAACAGCTACAACAAATAAACACTCACATTCGAAAATACTCATCCAAATCATTGCCTTGTAAATCAAGCTCGTCATCAACATCCCGTCCCTTTTCCTGAAGGTCTGCCATTTGTGCTGTAAGATCCTGGATGCCTTTCTGTAGCAATGCAATATCAGCATCATGCTTCGTGCGTTCAACCCTTTTTTTATCAAGTTCTTTCTTCCCTTTCTTAATTTTTGAAGCAATACGATTCATTTCCTCCTTTAACTTCAGAAGCTCAGGCTGCTGCTAGGAGGGAGGAAAACCAAAAAAATGATTCCATAAAATTCAGTCTATTAAGAGCATAACAAATACGAACAATAGGATTACAACTACATGATTCGGGTACTACCAGCTCTTTATCTCTTTTGAGTCTACAGGAGCTGTTATCTTTTATCACTCACTATTCCCAGATTAACAAAATCACATTCCAAACCTTAAAATTGTAATTTCCAACCCAGTTTCCTTCAAAATAAATATGACCGCAAGCAACAAAGTTCGATGAGCAAAGCATACAATCAACCTATTAAAAAAGTTCAATGGCTGGAATTGATAATATTATGATGGCAATATTCTTAAAGTATAGTCCACACCCCAAATGTAGGAAAAATACTTACACTCTTGTCAAGCTTGCTGCTTTTCTCATTAATTCTCTTTTCCCGCAGCGCAATCTCTTTGAGATATTTGACCTGCTCTTTTTTCTTTTTACTAGCTTCATTTTCAAAATTTTCCAGCTCTTTAACAACACCTTCACGACTTCTCTCCTCATCTTCAAGATCCTTAATTGTTTTAACATAATCATTGTGTATATTAAACAACTGCCACAAGAAATGTTCTCTCTTCACAGATTTCTGCAAGAGAAAAAAAAACAAATAGTTGAAAACTTTGCTTGCCACAAGAAGATTGATCGAAATCAAAAGAGAAAAATGCACAAAATCCACGAATTTCATCATATCATTTCTTAAGTTGAAAGTAAATAATATCTAGCAACTCTTGGATTAAAGATACTGTAGTGGTACAGTGTCCCACCAATTGTTATAGAAAGCTAATTTATCAAAGAACTTAGAAAGGATACCCATACTTAAGCTTAAGCAATTTCAAAGAAGGGGAAACAGAAACAGGGGAGTCATAGAGGCCACTCAAAGTGGCACCTTCAATTCGTTGTCAATAGCCTTTGGATCTTCAAGAGAAAGTTCCACTTTCAATCAACTATCTCCATCGGGCATCCAACCAGATCAGATGGAGCAATGAAGGTCGAAAACTCAGAAAAGCAGCGACATGATGGAAGCATTTATGTAAGAGCGGTAATAGGAAAACTGAGGGTGAAATTCTTACATTTTATTTGTTATAGTTACTAGAAGTACCCCCTGCCTTGGTCTAATAAGTCATGCACCAAAAAAAGTACAACAAAACAAAATAGTGAGGCATACAATTAACTAAGCAACTGTACTACATCAAACTAAAACAGGCATATTGGAGCTGCAGGCAACCTACACACATACATTGAGATAGATCCATTACCAGTTCTTGTTGCAGGCGGAGATGCCTCTCTGCTTCTTCCTTCTGTTCTTTCTTCTGCTTTCTTTCCATAACCACATTCTTCTTCTTCTGATAAACAAGCGCTGATTTTTCTTCAGCAGTGCCTTTTTCCTCTTCAAACTGCTCGTAGTCCCTCTTGCACTCATCAGAGCCAGATATCTGCTCCACCAGTGCAGTGAGTTCTTTGGGATTCTTCGATGCAATGGACTCCACATCACCCTGCGAAACTTAGCATTGTCAATTGAGATTAGTAACAAATTTAAGTCATATTTAGAGTAACTTCTCTACAAAGTTTTAATCATAGGTGCTATAATGCGGAAGCAGAACTGCGACTAGTAGAACTACAATAGCATAGAGTTTAAGTGTATTGCCAGTAGTGGACCAGATAGCAGCTGTAGCACATAGGATACTCACTATGTGTTGTTTCCTAAAAAGCCCTTTGAATGAAGGCCAGGACATTTTTTAAGGGGCTATCTGGGGTTTTAATTTAAAAAAAAAATAAAAAAATAAAAAAAAGACTTAAGACTGAAAAGAGATGACAATTGGCAATTCCTATCTAACTTAGATCTTACTTCTATTGATATTTAGTAGTATATTTTGTTTATGATACCTATACCTATTTTTTTATTGTTAATTATGAATATTTATGAATGTCATGAATTTTTGGTGTTTTTAATTGTTTTTAGAACTTGTATGTATATAGTATAACATAACATAAACATTAACTATATTTAAAAAATTTAAGCATAGTTATTATCCCATGATCCATTATCGCACTATAGCAATTTTAGATTCAGTAGCAAGGGGTGTTCATGATCTGACCCTGTCCATTGACCCATCCCAACCCAAAGTTAATTTGGACAGATTCCCGTTTGGAGATCAGACCCAAGGAACTTTAAGACGAGTTTTGGTTGTGCTTCAACTCGCTCCAACCTAGTCCCAAGTCCTATACTTCTTTAAAAGTATTACATTTTAAAAAATTATACATTAGTGATACAATATTTTCACTTGATAGATAACGTTTTGAAAAACACGATATTGTATTTATATTAGTATTATATATCTTGAAATATATTGTAAAATATAAAATTCTAATTATATGCTTCTTTATCTCACGATTTAAATTATACATATATTAATATTCATATATTATGTTCACAAATCAGGTAAACCCAGTAGTCTTGCTCCAATTTTTTCGGGTCTTAATTAGATTGGCTACGGGTCCAACTAAATGACTTTAACATGGTTTCGGTTTGTTAGTCTATGATAGAAGAACCCCTACTGGGGACAGCTATTATAAGAAAGAAAGAAAAAATAAGAACAAAATGAAATAAGTTTTTCCATAATTTCAAATTAGTTAAATTGGAAAAGTTCACTAATATAAATTTTTTCAAGAAAAAACTTTTGACTCGTGCACAGAAAGATAAACTCATTCAATGTTTTCTTCTTATCTTTTCCCTTTTTAGAAGTATCAAGTGTTTATGAAAAAGTTTGTTCCTATATGCACCTTAGCTTTTGGGGGGTTTAAGGTTCTAAAGCACTGCTTCTCCATAATTTTTTATATTTACTCGTATGCACCTTCACTCTTACGAGAAGTCAATCCACAGGTTTCTTCTACGAATGTCAATGGCATAAACAGGAGAAATATTGATGCAGAACCTGAAAGACCAAGAAATTGCGAGCTTTGATGAGGATGCCGAGAGACTTGAGCCTGTTGTTGTAGGTGTCCCAATTGACAAGGGTGTCGTCGATGCGGTACTCGCTGGATCCAACGCTGGTGATGGTGCGGGTGAATCTGATCTCAGTGGAGTTGGCGAGGTGGTAGACGAGGCGGACGAAGGCTCGGCGACCCTTCTGGTCCTTCTCACGGTCGTCGAAGGCGTAGATGAGGTCCTTGAGCTGCGCGCCGCGGAGATGGCCGGTGCGGACGCCGAGGACGAAGCTAATGGCGTCCATGAGGTTGGACTTTCCAGCGCCGTTGGGGCCGATGATGGCAGTGAAGTCGTAGAATGGACCGATCATTTGGAAGCCCTTGTAGGACTTGAAATTCTCCACCTCCAGACAGTGGATTCTTCCCGGAGAGAGGAGCGACGGCATGGTTGCGTTCAGTGTGAAACCGTGAAACTGTGAACCCTAGGGTTAGTTAGTTAGGATTTGGGAATTGAAGGAAAAATTGGCGGGAGAAGAAACCCTAACTGAGAGAAAACGTTAGGTAGTAGCAGAAGTAAGAATGCGAGAAGCAATTGAAATCACTGAAATCGGGAATCTTCACCTTTCAATGGCCCTTGATCTGCTTGCTCACGTCATCGCCTTTCGATTCAACGTTTATAATATCAGAAAAACAAAAATTACAATTATTTATGGCGGGATAGATTCTGTTTGATGTAGCAATGACGTTTAGAATTTGATTGTTTCATTGTTATTTTTTTTTAAGTTCAGAAAACATATTTCCATAGTACGATGATAAATGTATAACAAATCATCTCCTAATTTTACCTCTGATTTATATTCTAAATAGAATTGGGCTAAATTAATCAAATATTTATATTTATTATTTTCATAAAATATATTTTTAAATTAATCAAATTAAAATCACATATAAGTATAATAGTATTCAAGACATTCAAACACAGAAAGAATGATAGCTTCTTCATAAGGTTATCGTGAAATTGTTGTTTTGTTATAATAAGATGACTACAAAATGGTGAAGACGTTTCCTTTTAGGATTTTTTGAGAATTACTATTTTAGTTTTGCCAAAAGAATATTCTCTGATATAAAATTAGAAAGAATATTAATCAGGATTTTAAGTTTATTTATAAAGAGATATATTATTATTCTCTATAAAAGTTGTTGCAATCTCATAGGAGCGAAATAATATATATATATATATATATATATATATATATATATATA
>Ga0209489_100897_pt1 | contig 59470 bp, 14 predicted proteins | sample SiratrowhiteBW_FD_187527 | JGI IMG/M metagenome (GOLD analysis project Ga0209489, IMG submission 187527) | Root nodule microbial communities of legume samples collected from California, USA - Siratro white BW (SPAdes) (version 2) | ecosystem: Host-associated > Plants > Roots > Nodule | place... | reverse complement strand
TTTTATTTATCGTTTTTTTTTTTTTTTTTTTTACTTTTATCAGGTGTGCATTATTTAATGTGTTTCGTAGATTACTATTATGCAAATCAATGGTAAAAAATTTCAATGTATATTTTACAGGTGTAATTAACTCGTTTAACTTGTAGGTTTACAAGATATATATGATTTGAAAAATATTAAAATCCATTTACAATATCGGAACTATAAAAATAATTTTTTATAATACAAAAATTTATATGCTGATATACTTAAATAGACAAGTCCATCAACTTTACTAATAGAGCTTGGTAAAGTAATTTATAACATTCTTTTGAAACACTTATAACATTGTTTAAATCTATCTTTACTCTATTTTTTTTTACATAAAAATTATTTTATTATATTTTTTTTCTCTTCATCCACTCATCGTATATGATTCTCTTATTATTTTTACACAAGGTAGAGTTTTTCTTCAATTTTACTCTTTTATTAAATTAGATATTCCCTCATACATATATATTGAAAGTAAAAGGAATATAAAGAACTAATTAATCTATAAATGAAATATTACCATGTTTTACAATTAAAAAAATTAAAATTAATATAAAATATTGTATAAATATACTAATTTATCATTTTGCATATTTTAGTTAATAATTTCATCAAACCCCAAAATCTAGTAGGTTTATTTTGAAGGCTTTTTATCTATAAACAACAAACTTTTCAATTGGTTTTGCCGTATGACTTTAGATATAAATTTTATTATTATTGTAGATTTTACCTTTTTTATGTTTTGTTTTAGTTAATTAGGTTATGCTTGAAAAATTAGGTGAAAAATAAAAAAAAATACCAATAACTAGAAGTTACTAAAAATTATTACTTAGCTAATTTATTAAATTATAAATGTTGAGTAAATTATTTATTAAAATAACCTATAAATATAGAAACAAGTAAAGAGATACATTTAAATGATATTTTTAAATCAAACTTTCTTGGTAAAAGTATATTTAGGCTATTTGTAATATAGTTTTTTTTAATTAAATTCAAAATCTTGTATTTTTTTAATTTTTTTAATTATTTTAAGTATTATATTTTTCGTATTGTTTATTTTACTATTATTTATAATATCTTAAATATTTCCAGTGAAGTAAAAAAAATAAAAACGACACATTTAAGTAAATTTTATTTATATTATGTTGATTCTGTAACCGTTAAAATAAAATAACACCTACCTATAAAGCTTAAAACACAAATTTAATAAATATTATTGTGAGAATAAAAACTAAATATAAAAACTAGAAACTAATAAAAAAAATACTATAAACTACAAATTTTTTTATTAAATCCTATATAATGATTAAATAACCCACATTAGATAGAGGCATAAGTGGTAGCATCTTATATATCCCTTAACCTAAGAAATATTAGTTAAAATGTTCTAGTGACTATATTTTTTATTTTTTTTATTTTTGTAAATCTATACCTTGACACTGTGATTTATAAATTCAATGGTAATTTTCTGTTTAAGTTCCATTATTTGTATAGTTTATTTTCCAACATATTTCAAACAAGTAAAAAAATGGAATGTATGTATTATACAAAATTTCTCACCATGTGCAATAGGTGGGTTTTGGAAGAAAGCAGTTTGTAATCAATTTCAAACTAATACATTAGGGCGATTTGATTGAGAGAAATTCAGAATCACAGGAAACTTATTTGTTTTATGCTTTGTAGAAAACTGAGTAAGCTCCATTGCTGGTGACATTATGGGTTAGTAAGCAAAGTGAACACAGACTTATTTACAAGAAGCAGATACAAAATTGAGTTTTGGACAAAATGAAATCAATGTGAAGTGACTCTCAAATACTGTTTTGCTGTATGTTATCTTATATACATCTATTACCCATGTAAGAAAAAGAAAGGTTGTTTTCTTTAGTGCATTGGCAACCTTCATAAGGTGGAAGCAGAAACAACCAAATAGAGCCTATTATTGGTAATTATTTAGATCTAATAAATATAGCATTCCAGTGCCATCTCCTTCATTCATCTCAATCAGTGAATGATTGGCATCAATGTAGGCTTAGCTGCTCACTGAGGCCATATAAAAAATTGGCTGGTTACTTCCTATATTTGCATAAAACTCATCATCTGAGATCAAATTCTCTGAGGATGTCAAGTTTCTCAAATGTGACTGAAGTTCTCAAGCAACCTCAATGATAGATGGATGGCCAAAACCCTAGTGAATCAGTTTGGTTGCTGCACTCAGAAAATTGAAGTTTATAATAAGTAAAGTTTGAACTCCAAGTTAGCGTGATCACATTCAGACATGAGAATATAGGGTAGATAAGTTATTTGAAGGGTCTAGAACAATTCATTTGCATATTATGTTGAAGTCAAATGAAAAATCATCCATTCTCTTCACTGTAAGCTGCTAATGTTTCTAGTTGTCTACCAAAGGTTGCATTACAATTTTTTCCAATCAGAAAGCTTTTTTGTTTTTGGAGCATTACAATTTTTCTCTTGTGCAAGTTGCTAATCTTCCTAGCTGGGCTATCAAAGGGTGCAACTATCACAAGGAATTCATGCAACACAAAAATATTTAAGACATATGGGTACAAATTCCTCCATCAATACTTTTAAAAAGAGAAAAACAAGAAGAAACAAAAATAAAATAAAATTTTTCATAATTATAAGTAATTATATAAAATAATTTGTACAAATTACTTTATATATAAATCAACTTATTTTTTTTTCCTTTTAAAGGTATTCATGGAGAAAATTGTCCAAATATATCATAAATAACATAAAGAAGGTAGTGCTATGTGAAGCCAAAGTGCATTTTAGTGGTGCTTGCCTGGGCATACAACTGCTCATCAAACATTGTAACACCACAAGGCCCTGATGTGGAAGCCCAACCATGGTGATTAGAATCAAAACCAGATCTAGGTGCTTCTAAGCTTCCATTCACATGATAATCTACAGGATTTTCATGTGGATTCATCTCTGCAGTTGGTTGAAACTTCAAATTATTCAGTAAATTAAAATTGTATGGCAGGTATGGAAACTGTCCATTCAATGGTAGTCTCATATTGGCAGTACTGCTCATGTCACTGAGGACCCCATTTTCTTGTGCTGAGTTAGACATCTCATTCTTCATACTTGAGCCAAGATAGCTGGCATAACTCCCAAAAGATGAACTTGCAGATCCCTCTACATCTCTGAACATTTGGAAAATAAACGGTGTTACAAACTTCACACAAATCATCATCATCACCTACCCTGTCCTTGTTACAATTCACATGATGTAGATCATTTTATTAAAACATTGTTCAAATTTAATAACGAGTTTCATTCTTACGACCACATCAATAGGCCAAGAAGAATGTCCAAGAACAAGTATTGAAGCATTGAATATATTTCTACTTCAGAAAAATAACTCACTTGTGGAGAAACATGCTTGAGTCCTCAGGTAAAACTATATTTTGGCTGTCACCATTTGCAATCCATGAAAGAGGTTGGAGATGCTGTTCTGCACTCATTCTAAAGGGAATGTTCATCTCATTGAACTGTAAGATAAAAATAGTTTAGTCTTATCTTCTTATACTATAATATTCAAACCTATTTTGGGAAAAAATATTAATTATCACCTAAACATTTTTTTACCTGATTATTGCATTGCAGCGACACAAGTTGCTGCTTTTTTATATTTTCCTGCCAAAATGATATATAAGAAAAATTATCGATAGTTTTAGAAACATATAATAAACTTAACTTGAACATTATAGTTCGAAAGGAAGCACGGTTATAGGGTAAAGCAAGATACCTTACGGGTCCGAATTTGATTAAGAGAATCCCTGAGTGAATTTTCCATCTGTCCCAGTTGTTCCACATTGGTTATTTTATCAAACTCAGTCCAATAACTTCATAATCAAACAATAAATAAAGAGTTTAATATTAGTGTAAAATGTTTATATTATTAACTAATAAAAAATAAATTTTAGTAACTTTTAAGGGTAGTAGTTATATAGTAATTGAATAAGAATGCAAAAACACTTTTAACAGTAATAGAACATATATTATTTATTTATATAAAACTTAATAGACATACATTGTCCATGAAAAGATTTTATACTATTAACTAATACAAAATTATTCTTAGTCATTATAATATTAATGGCAATATACATAATAATTTGTGATTAGAATTTAAATAACAATTACAAAATAATAAAAATAGTTATCGTAACATAACATTAGTCATCAAAATATGGAAGTGAAGACTAGGGAAGGAATATAAGGATTCATAGAAAAAAATACTAGAGTCAAGATATGGATCATGGTGCAATCTAGATGAAAGGAAAGAAAGGTCATAAGAATTTAGATAGTGGAGGAATTTAAGGAAAATTCGTGGTATAGGAAGTGGAGGAAGGTGATTTAGTGAGAATACTACCCAGAAACCAGGGATAGGCTCTAAATATCTGTTGTGGGAGGAGAAAAGGGTAGGAGAATGTAAGTTAAAGGACAAGTTCCTACAGTTATATGCTAATTCCTGCCAAAAAAAGTGCGATAGTGAAAATATTTGGGAGTGGAAGTTTAGTTGGAGAAAATGTTGGTTTGAAAAGGAGAAACCACTAGCTTAGCAATTTCTCCAGTAGGTGCAACCTTGCCAAGTGATGAAAGAAGTACAAGATGAATGGGTTTGGCAAGGCGAGGGAATAGTCTTGTACATTGTAAAATCGGCATACAATAAGCTAATTGGTGTAAGTGGGAAACATCTGAAAATCTAAGGCACTACCAGAACCATTCTTATTGACAAGTTACCTACTTGTGATAATCTACTTAAAAGAGAGATTGTAATGAAGGACAACAACTGTGTAATCTAATAGCCACTTTTCTTTAATTGTAAGGTGACTAAAAAAGTGTGACAATTTTGTTATTGTTGGATAGAGGAACACAATTAGTACAAAGTGTAGGGCTAGGAGCATTTTCTAGCCTTAGAGAATAGGGAACTTAGAATAAATGTAGTGAGGTTGGAAAATAGTATGGGTGGGGATAGTGTGGACTATATGGAAGGCAAGGAATAAAGTGTTTGGAGAACTGAAAGAATAGCCTGAGTTGAATGGGAAATAATTTGCAAGAGTAGGCTTACGGGGTGTAGGATTAAAAGATATTCAAAATTTTAATAAGGCTTTTTAAGAAAGTGGACACAAAGGCTCGATAGAGAGAAAAAAGGATTGTGGAGAAAAATTATTAAATTTAAATACGGATCATGGAGAAGTATTGATCAAGATAGATCTAATAAGAAAGAATCTAAGTGGTAGAGGGATATTAGAAGTATTTGTAAAAATTGCAACAAAGAAAAATTGTTTAATAACAGTCTAAGATGGAGAGTTAGAAGAGATAATAAAATACTTTTTTAGCATGGTTGTTGGGCAGAGAATAAGTCACTTAGGTTGTATTAGGTTGTGTTTGTTTTCAACTATGGAAAATTATTGAGTGCAGAAAGAGAACGAAAGTTGGAAACCAATATACTAAAATGCAAAAAACGAAAAAAAATTCAATCAAAACTTTCTCCTCCTTATACGAAAATTTGCGGAAATTTGCGGGAGAGAATAACTATAAAATATTTTTTTATAAAATTATAATATATATTAATATATATAATCGATTACGTTTCAACGTAATCGATTATACCTATATAACGTTATATACGTATAATTGATTACGTTTCAACGTAATGGACTATATATATTAATATATTATATAATATAATAATAAATAATATTTAAAAATAAATATTATATATAATTATTAAAAAATAATTAATAATATTATAAATATAGTTATAATTTTATATTAATAAATATAAATATTTAAAATAATTTAGAAATTTTAATTTTATCTTTTAAAATATTAATCATTCTCATTAATAAATTAATATATTTTATAATAAATTAAATTTATTTTTAAAAAATTATTAATTTAATATTTTTAAAATTTTTCTAAAATATTAGTAATTACATTAAATAAATTTACTAAATTTTATTTTTGATTTTAAAAATAAATTTATAATTTATTATATTAAAATATTATTATATCTATCACATCATTCACAAACTTTTATAAACTTTCCACTCAAATCTTACCATCTTTCCCTTAACCCAAACAACTAAACTTTTCACACATTTTCCTCTTAAATCATCTCAAATTCACTCCCTCAAATCCACTCCCCAATCCAAACACACTCTTAGGAAAGAATTTCTTATAATCTATGCTAATTCTACACAAAAGGTCTTAGAGTATAAGAAGTAGGGGAGTGGTTAGGTCAACCATGGGAGTGGAAAATGGGGTGGAGAAGGACATGGTTTGAGAGAAGAAAACCAATTGTAGAGGCTTTCTTAACTACTGTCCAGCAATGCAGGCCTATAGGTCATGATGATGATCAGTGGGTGTGGAAAGGAAAGAAAGACTTAGAATACATTGTGAAGGATGCATATAATAAGGGTATGGGAGATAACATGGGTGAAGAGGAGGAAGTGTTTCATGACCTCCAGAATGTTAAAGTCTTACATACTTCTCAAATCTATGCTTGGAAAGTAATTTTGAATAGGCAAGATAAGTTAATTAAGATAGGAATTCATGTTGAGAATGTTATGTATGTTGTGTGTAATTATTGAGAGAAAAATGTGTGTCATCTGTTTTTTACGTGTTCGGTTATGAGTAAAATCTGAAAAATGTATGAAAAATGGTTAGGGGTACAACTTGTGCATCATAATATTTCCAAAGAGTACTTCTTAGGATTAAAAATAGTTGGGTGGGAAGGTTAAGAAGCTGTGTGTGGAGAGTTCAACGGATGAGAATGACATGATATATTTGGAAGAAAAAAACAAATTTATATTTAAGAATAGGAAGTGTAATGTTTAGGATGGGAAAGAGTTTTTGAATTTGGTATAGATAATAAAATCTTTAAAAGGAAGTATCAATTTTGGCATAACATGTTTAGTTGGATTTGCGAGAAGGCTAGGTGGTGTTTAGTTGGATTTGCAAGAAGGCTAGGTGGTGTTTGTTGATGCAGGGTTTGAAGTTGAAAAAGCTAAAATGGAGCAAAGACCTTAGCCCTAGGATGTTTTGATAACTGAATCATGTCTAGCATGAGAATATTGAGTATATGGTATTTTGTGAAGCTACAGCCAAGCATTGAGCTGAAATGCAGCTCTGTTTATTCTTACTAATGCTTCACCCATATTTTGTAATTAATTGTTATTTATAACAAACTTCAAACTGTTTATTCTAGTTGGACCAATGTTGAGCTCTATGATGTTGGTGTATGATTTTTTTTGTCCAAAGATGGGTGAACTTGATGGTTTATAATGGGTTTAGTAATATTTTGTATTTTTTAAATAGATTAGAATAATCTTATTACTCCTAACAAATTTATATTTTTTATTATTGATTAAAAAAAATTGTTTGATATAGAGGAAGTATTTGCAATATTCCAACTCAAAACTTGGACATAGATCACTAAGAAATTTTCCAAAACTATATTTGCTTCCTGTGATTGGTGTCCTTACTATGATTAAAATTTATACATTTAAAAATTTATGCTACATGTGTTTGATGAGTGATGATGCAGTTGGGCAATTTGGCAACAGAATAGAGGCCAATAACATGGTGTAATTGCGAACAGTGTCAATTAGTAACAATTAAACCAAGCAATGCAAACAGTTCGTAAGGGAAGCATACAACCCTGGCCACTTCCTATCAGAAACACAAAGAGTGAACTAATTGTAGGGTTAACACATCCCATCTGTGTCTCTTAATTTATATTTATTATTAATGATAAAAAACAGTAATTATCAAAATAATAAAAGTAAAATTGTATAATAAAATACGTGCACTAAGTATTTATCGAAATTAGTTATATTATCATCTATATCTATAATTATATACTTAGATCTATAATTATATATTAAGTATAGGGATGAGTTGTTTTTGTGTAGATATTTTGAAACCATGTAACTATCACTATTGTTTCTTTCTCGTAATCTTATTTACATTTTCAAAATATTACATTTTCCAATAACACAATACATCACAAACTACTTACTTTTATTATATAATTACTATAATTACTTTTTTAATTTTTTTAAATATAAAGACACAGAATATCTAATTTTCCCTAGTATTATATAAAGATAATATAAATTTTTAAGATACCTTTGTCATTTTTAATTAAAGAATTTTCTTTTATTAAATTTCATTATATGAAAGGATACAATTTTTTATAATTTTTTTCACTTTTAATTAGATAAATGTCTCATTTATTAAATTAAAATAATTTCATTATTTTATAAAATACATAAGTATATAATATTTTATTTTAAAATAACCATATGATCTATCGTTACAAAATTATTTTTTTTATTTTTAAAATTATATTATTTAATATAATAGAAATACAAAAACACAAGTAGAGAATTGCATGTGTTTTTACTGGTGTATAGATAAAGAATTTAATAGACATCTTTTATTAGTGTAAATTTTTTTAGGTTATCAACAAATGAGAAATCAGTCATGACTTTTTGACATAGTTATTATTCAAATCAAATGTCACATTACACTTTGTATTGAATTACACTTTTAGTGTTATATTAATTATTTATAAAGAATTTAATAAAATTGAATATTAATCTAAATATTTTTATATCATCAACCAATTAGAAATCATCTTGTCAATACTACTAAGATAAATACTAAATTTACATGAATAACTTGGAGCCAAAACAGGGTTAATAATTTATGAAAGTCTAGCTAAAAGAAAAGACTCACCTTAATCTCTTATGAGTTTCAGAAATTTGAGACTGTAATAACCTGGCTTGATTACTCAAATCCTGCCCAATGTCATTTAGTGATTTATAACAACAACCCTAAAAATGAACAGATTAAGAGATAGTTTAATTGTGTGGGTACCTCAATAGTTTGACTACTGTGACAAGGAAAAAAAAAAGAAAAAAAAATGTTTCAGTGCCAGAACTTATATAAATTATCAAATATTTTAAAAGAATAATTATTAAGTTAGTGTCAAAATGACATACCTTGTACCCAGAAATTCTTGTATATTTACATCATGATCTAACTTCTTAAACGTTTTCTTCAGTGCCTAAATTTTCAAATGGAAACATGTCACTAATAAGAATCATTATAATTATAACTACGAATCCTTTCAAAAAGAGAAAAAGAACCCTGTATATCTCGTTATGGATTTTGAACTCAGTTGTTAGAAAAGCTTACCTCAAGAGTCTCCAACTTCCTGTTGCAATTAATTGAAAAAACCTTTTGTTAAATTATTGTATTACTTTCTATTAGTTGGAACAAATATATCATGTTAGTGTGGACTTCACCTTTTTGCCCTTTCCTGAGGAGTTAGTTGAGCAAACTTCGCAATAACTTCCTCTATGTTACTACATCCACCAAAGAAGAGAGTAAATAATCAGGAGAATGGTAATATATAACATATAGTTTTTCCAATAAATGCTCGTAAAATAAGAAGGAACATAACATAAAAAAAATTAAGCAAATTCAATCGTTACACTGTAAACTAATTAGAATAATTCTATGCTATTTTTTCTAGAATAATTCTATGTTGTTTTTCAAATTTATGATTCAGTGATAACATAAAAGTTTATCGGTTACTTCAAATTAAATTCACGAGTTTAAATGTCAATAAAAAAAATTAAACTGTTCCTCAACATAAACCATATTATATATATATATATATATATATATATATATATATATATATATATATATATATATATATATTCTTTCTAAGATGCACCATGACATACTTAATATATAAAATTAATGGTCTAAAAGCATAATAACTTTAATTTCTGATATGAATTAAAGCCAACCCCAGTTCTTTGGCTTCTAGCACAGGGTACAAAGTTTCAAATTCCTAATCCTTATCAAAACACATATTCACTACTTACAAAACTAATTCGTATTAAATGACTATAAATCTTGCTACAATTCCTCTCAATTCTACTACATATAAAGCACTAAAAAAGTATTAACTAATCCATTCCTAAATATCTACACAAAGAGCTAGCTGTTGTTGGTACTTTCTTAATCTCCCACTACAAGGTTTAAGCGATTCCAAACCATGGTATTGCGGTTGTGGCTATTGCTATGTGGATTGTAATCGTTGCTACGTGAAATTATTTTATGTGTGTATGGATAATAAATTCTGTAATAATCAATATACATTCTACAATTACGTATCACACTAAATGTCTCTTGCACTCCTTAACATCCCACACAACAATACTTATTCCACTATTGACATGCAGAAGTTACAATGGAACATTGAAATTAGTTTTTTTTTTTTTTTCTTATAAAAATGAAATAGAGATTGCAGCACATTACAATTGCAGGAACACTAACAACAATATTGCAGTCGAACGGGAAATTTAGAAACATGATCTAAACTATTACTAAAGATGGGTTTTACATGTCAATATGCCTTCATCCATCTAAGCTATTATTATTATTCAGTCAAACTAACATCAATACATGATGACACAATTTGAGTGTTATTAGGGTTTACCTGCGTCTCCCCCTACATACTGAAGGCTTTCCATTTGGTGCAAACATGAGAAGAATGATATCTATATCACATAATATAGATAATTCTGCAGCTTTTTTCATAATTCCATTTTTCCTTTTAGCATATGTTGCTTGCCGGCCATTGGTGTTTTCTAACCTCTTTATCTTTAGTTTTACCCTGCCCATCCTGCACATTATCATGTATAAACATAGTTAACAACCACAATAAGCTTTAGTTATGCAAATTATGATGTATATAAACCTTACTATTCACAGAAATACATTCCAAATACATATAGATCTTAGCTCCCAAAAGCACTTGCATTGCTTTTTCTAGCTACAAATTTCAACACAACCCATGTTGCAAAATTTATATTCATTTCGACACATGCTATTGCCCCTCAAGATTCACATATCAAACCAATGAAGAACTTTAATTAAGAAGAAACAATACGAGCAACAATAAAACATGTGGTTGCGTGATTCGTATATATACCCTTTATCAACGTTTTCGAAAGTTGACAAGGAGAAAGACAGAATGTGAACAATATAGAAAGAGCTTAGCAAGAAACAATAGAGGGAAAGAAGAATATAGAAACTCACGCAAACGATGAAGTTGAATATAATAATAATAGTAATAATAATAATAATGTAAGTAAAAATTAAGGTTCAGAAGCTAAGGGTGTAGAATGTGAGAGGGAGAGGTTGGTTGTGAATGGCAATGGCAATGGAAGATTCAAAGAGAGAGAGAAAGAGGGAGAAGAGAGAGAAAGAAGGAGAAGAGAGAGAAAGAACTTAGGTTAACTTGTCTGGGGGACCGGGAAAATCGTTCATTGAGGCATGCAAGAGAATCGGAAGCTGAATAGCGTTAGAGATTTCGTTCCATTTTTTCTCACCAACAACTACAAAACAAAAACACAACACAACCATGTCTTCTTCGTTCAAAAGTATACATCGTACGGTACAAAAACAATGGATGTCAATATATCAAATAAATAAAGGCTTAATTGTGATTTTCATCCATAAATTTTACACAACTTCACAATTTCTTCCTAACCTTTTTTCTAATTTTTTTTAATTTTTAATTATTTATAAGTTTAATTCTTAAATATTTCAATTTTAAAAATATATTAAATCACTAACAAATTTCAGCTACTACTATTACTATTACGTAAAAACATAAAAAAAAAAAAAAAAAACTGTGTTTTTCCGTAGTTTCATTATGCCAAGTAACAATAATTATGAATAATTAAACTAAAAACTAATCAAAGTTATAGATAATAAAAAAAAGATTAAAATTATGGTAAAGGAAGATTAGTGGGAAAAAACGTACATGTAATTAATTTTTATGTCGGGTAAATAACAATAAAAAACTTAAAACTAAAAAAAAAAATAGTTGTTGAACTCTACAATGTCTCTAACTGTATAGAGAGTTTGTTGAATGATAATTTAGCGAGCGATGAATATATATACAAAAACGACCTTGAATGTTTTCAGTTATCCTATAAAACAAATAAAATAATATATAAAAAATATATCAAGAAAACAAATAATTTTGAGAAATTGTAACCTAAAAAATATTACAAAGTAATTACAAACATATTCCACTAATATTTTTCGTCAACGTTTAACCCAAAAAGGATTTCAACCATTTTAGCTATTATACTGAGATACAATTAGCTTTTTTTTTCAATTAATGGAGAAGAAGCTACAAAATAAAATATTCTGTAAATGATTTATTTTTTTATTTATAAGAAATTTCTCTCTCTGAATTATTTTATTTTCATTAATTTATAAAAAGGTTGTTTCAAATTTGTTTAGAACTTATTTTGATGAGAAAATAATTTTAATTGAAATGTTTTTATCTAAAATAAAAAATTGTTGCAGTAAATATTTTAATAAATCATTCTATCGAATTAAGTAAATATTTTAATAAATCATTCTATCGAATTAATCTATTAAAATCTTTTAAGTAGTTAGGAATGTTTGTTTCAATATGTTAAAACAAGTTTTTAATAAATTAAAATTGTCTTATGTATTTAGAATAATATTATTCTCTATTTTAATATTTTTGAAGTACGATTTAATTTATTATTTTCAATAATAAATAAAATCATTATATTAAAATCGTTAAAGTATATAGTTACATTATGAATATTATGAATAGCTATGTATTTACAATATCATCTTTATAGGTAGATAGAGAACTTTATGTGTTGAAGTGAATTACTTATAATTATCTGGTTGATGTCGTTTTACATTAATAGTTATTGGTGTTTTGTTGCTCTTATAACATTTAAGAGTCGTATTTTTTTTTATTTCTTTATATTGTTTTATGGTTGTAAACAATATTTTAGTACAAGCTTAATTAGTTTAAGAGTAACTCAGTATAAAACTATTGTTTATATTTTTTTTTAAAAGATAAGAAGAGAAAGAAGAAGAAAATGAATTATTAAAAAAATTAAGAAAAGAGGAGGATAAAAGAAAAGTTACATTTTCAATCATGAAATTTTTGAATAAGAATAATTAAATTTGATTCTACAACTTTTATTTTGTTGATTAGTAAACATATTTCACATCATAAAACAATGAAATAAAAAAAACTAATAAATGAAAAGAAGATAATAGAAGATAAAAATACTAACATATAGATAAAGATGTTTACAGAAAAATTACTAAAAGTTTTTTATATGACAATTTTGGCAAATTATATTCAAAGTTAGACCTTTTCTTTCTATATCTCAATTTCTAATAGCATAGCAAAATTTGAAAACGGCTATATTTTAATATTTGTAGGGTGACTTTTGTATTTGTTTTGGAATTTTCATTTTCAAAATAAAATTTCAGAAACAAAATTTCAGCAATAAACTACTTTTGTATTAATCTTTCTATCTTTTAATGGACATTAAAAGATATAAAGATTGACAAAGTTAACTATGATTAAAAATAACTAATCTCCTACAAGTGCATCAACTAGTTAGGAATGTGCTTGTTTGAAGATTGCATGGGGTAGTTTGGATATAATAATAAGAGTTATATTTTTTTAGAAGATGTAAGAGTGGGAGTTGAATTTAGTTAGAAGGTATAATAATAGGAGATTGATTTAGTTAGAGGGTATAGGTAACAATTTCTGAAACAAGTTTTTTTCAAAATACCTTCACGATTAAGCTTTCCATAATAAGTTTTCCATCTATTGGAACAAATGAAATGTGTTCTGAATTAATTGTTTTGAACAAAATTTGTAAAACAAACCTTTTAGAATATTATGGATTCTTGGTTGTTTAGGATCTAGATCAACCTCTTGGTGGAAGATGAAGAACAAAATACAAAAATGAAAAGAATGAAATGAAAGACAATGGTTAACATAAGGTGGGAAAATGTAGAAAAACAATAGAACAAGTAATTATCAATGTAAAATGAAAAAAAAAACATAATAAAGAAGAAAATGAAAGATAAAATAGGTCATCTATGGAAAGAATTTTATGGATAAGTGTTAGAGAAGACACCATTTAAGAAAGTTTTCCAAGATAAGCACTCAAACAATAAGAGAAAGGAGAAACTCAACTTTCAAGAAACATCTTCAAAGATACTTTCATTCACTCCCTAATCCATATTATTTCATGATTTTGTAGAAAAGGTTGAAGTACTATTTATAATAGTTCACGGACATCCAAAGGTCTAAAGATTAACAAATTAACTATGAGAGGTGGTTTTGAAAATTCATGAAGGTGTATAAGGTAATTTGGATGTAATCATGATAGTTACATTTTGTTAGAAGGTAATGATAAAAGTTGTATTTAGTTAAAAGGTGTAATAATGAGAAATGTATTTAGTTAGAAGGTGTAATCATGAGAGTTGTATTTAGTTAAATGTGTAATTAGTAGAGTTTCATTTAGTTATAAGATATAATCATTGGAGCTGCATTCTCTCAAATTCCTTTCATTTTTAAGAGATCTACTTCTCTTTTTTTACTTCTTCATGTTCCTTCTTTATTTGTCATGCTTCCTTTGTTTATTCTTCATATCTTCTCTCTTATTCCTTGAATGTTCCATCCTTGCATGTATCACATAAATTATAATTTCTAAAATGAACTTTTCATAACAACTCTCTTTCTCTTCTTCTTCCCCTCCAAGGGTGCAATACCGAGGTGCAGGTAGTTGTTGTAGTGACAACAATGGTATATACACGAGTAGGGTATTTTAGTCTTTTTCTTTTTTATGTGGATGCAGTTAGTAATTATGGAGGTGCAGGAAGCAACATCCCTATAGATATTGCAAAAAGATTTGCTGGTAGGATTTCGTTTCGGGAACAAAAATTTGATACCAAATTTGAAGTTTTATTAGAGATGAATGTAAGTCATAGATTAATATAAGAGGTTTCTATATAATTTTTTTTTATAGAAATATATACTAATAAAATGTGAGATAAGGTTTTGTTTGGTTTGAAAAAGTAAAAAGGTAATTTGCACGTAAGATAAATAAAAAATTGGAGTAGTTCAGTATAATGGAATGGTAAGATATTTGAATGAAAATTTTATCAGTATATAATTAATTTTAATAAATTAATGAAAGTAGACAAGTAAATTTTAGTATCATTTAGGTGTATTTCTTAAATATAAACAATTTTTTTAGGTTACAAAGAAAAAAAAATAGTAGAGAAAAAATAAAATAATTATTAAAAATATTATTTACTAATTGATAATAATTATTAAAAAATAATAAATATACATAAAGATATTGGTATTAAACCATCACTACAAATTTACCAATTATCTAATGCTCTCAAATTTCTCTTTCTACTTTATCTGCATATCATTTCAATCACATAAAATCAAATACACATAAGTAATCTTAAATCACCAAACAAAGTGTAATGTAGGGTATCCAGCTAATTTTAAATTTAAAGTTTGTTACCTTTTGAAAAACATTAATTTATAAGAATAAATATTGATAATAAATACTTAGAAAAAATTCATGTTAATAAAAGAGATTTTGATAAATACATTACAAATCAAAAGATAACAAGAAAAAAAGAAAAAGAAAATTTTAATTTACTTATTTTGAAAAACATTTTATCCACTAGACGTCGAAGAGAGTTGAAAATTAGAATTTATTTAAATTTAAATAATAAATTCAAATAATAGAAATAGTATGCATAGAAACACAATATTTTATAATAAAAATAAAGTCAAAAATGGTTTTAAGTTTTGACTAGAAAGGAAATGAAAAAGAGAAAAAAAAAACTAATAAATTTCAAAATTTTTCTTTTTGGCCAAAATATAAATTAGAAGATTTAGCTTGTATACTAAAAATTCCATAAATGAAACCAGTCCTTAACGTATATGGGACATTATTTTTAGCGTTGAACTTCTAAAAAAAAGACAATAATAGCATATGTACTCTTTTTTTTGTCAGAATAGAGTACCGAAAATGAAGTAGGAGAAATCCATATTGGGTTGGGTCTACACTCTACACACCACCTCTCTTCTATATACTTGGAGAGAGTTTCCTTCTGCACACCTTCGTATGTTGTTCCTGTACTTCCGTACATTTTTTATTTTCCTAAAATATCCATTTTATAAAGACTTCTTCACCTCTATGAAGGTTATACTTCTAGAATGGCTTAATCTAGGAGATAAAATTTGACTTTCAAAATAGATTATTTCAAAAGGCAAATTTTACCTTTCATTGAAAATTAAATTTAACTTTCGGATCAAAAATAGCTTCTAGAATCAACCATTTCAGAAATAGTTTTCGCGATGAACTATTTGGAAAATAGCTTCAAGAATAAACCATTTTGAAAGCCAATCTGTACCCTTCTTCTCTTCTGAAATGATTCATTTCAAAAATTCTTTTTTAATCCAAAATTAACTTTCAAAATTACTCATTTCAGAAGAAATTTTTGTGTTTTGAATGAATTTCGAAATGGTTCCATTCGGAAGCTCTTTCCAAATCCGAAAACAGCTTCCGGACTAAGTCATTCCAGAAGCTATTTAAAACACGAAAACCCCACTCCCACGACGCCACATGCAGCGCTCCCTTCCCCCTTCTTCTTCAACGGTGATAGACACCTATTCACGGTGGCAGACGGTGGTGGCGACGCATAGTGACAAATGAGAATTGAAATGTGAAATGTATGGAGTTGGGGAATATATGGAGGTGTAGGATTAGGAAAGGGAAAATAAGGCATTGCCAAATTTAATCAGAGGCACTTTGGGAAAATAAAAAAATGTATGGAGGTGCAGGAAGAAGTTCTCATTCTTGGGTTGGATTCATGCATGAAGACCCTTTACATGGTCCAAGTGTGTTATCACAAAGCTTGCAGCATTGAACACTTTTGAGTTGATGGAAGAGTCCATATTTGGACAGAAAAATTGTGAGGTGAAGGGTTAATGTTAGAATGTGACATTGTGAAACATTATAGTCGGTAGCATGGTAATAATGTAGATTAGATTAGGAAGTCTTATCATGAGTGAGTGAAATGGTGTCATCTCAAGTGGAGACCATGATGGGAATTGATATAATACGGATATGGTGCCATGTTTGACTGGGAACATGGAGAAACAACATTGTTGTAGGGTCTACATTGCTAACTGGTTGTTGTCGTGTTCCATGTTTTACAAACCAAGCCATTTTATCAAACTTGACACTAGCAAGTGGGAGGAGAACCCACCGTTCCGCATCCTCTGGCCAATTATAACAAACGAACTGTCACATCATGTACGCTGAATACTGTTTGTGAAAAATGTGAAGCAACAACTGTTCCATTTGACGGAGCTGGAATCACTAGCTTTAGACGTACAAGGATTCTTGTTTCTGTTCTGTTCCTAGTTACTACAACTTTTTTTAGGAACCTTTCTTAGGGGTGCATCAGTATTGGGTACCAAAACGCCAAAGTACTTAATTTTTTTCCTTTCGTAAAACGGAACAAAGCCCAATAGAGAGGCTTTTGTTTTGTTACATTGCGTAGGGTAGAATGAATGAACTAATTAATGAATGGCTTAATGGGTCCTAGCTCATACCTCTCACACTCAAGTGTACCAAGAGATTGATAGATATAGTATAGATAGTTGGGAATGAGAAAGATAACAGAAAAAAAAGGAAACAGAAGGCATGAAGCACCATTGCCCTTATGGCTAAAAAATAAATCATAGGGTGCTCAAAGGGATCCTTGTCTATATCAGATCTTCATGCATCACAATAATAATTAACATGCTCCTGTGGTACGGTGGCAGAAGGACCTTGAACCGTTGGGCCTGCTTGCTTCTCTGGAACAGTACATTAGGGGTCTACGCACGTGGACTAGTACAATCACTTCTTCTCCTCTCAGAAAAATAAATAGAGAGCGAGAAGAACTTCACACGTCTATATATACTTCTTTTAAAGCTTTTACATTTCTCAGTCTTAGTAACCCATTCAAACTAAAAACTTTACATTTAATTCTTGGACTGCTAATTTTTTTTAGTAGAGAAATAAAAATATGTGATGTATAAAAAAAGATGAAAGTGAGAGAGGGGATGGTGTGTGATAGTAAAACACTGTGTTCTCCGCAATGAATATAAAAGAAAATCTCACACAAAATCAACTAGCTGTCCTTTTATTTTCTCCATTTCCTTTTCTCTCTCAGTGGTCATGGTATGCAGTTACTTAACTTCTCTCAGATCTTACAAACACCCCCATAAATGCTGTGGAAAAACAATGGTCCAAAATCCCAACCACAGCCCCAAGTCCTTGGCTTTCATCTCATCACTGTGGCCTCTTGGTAGTTACAGAGTACTGTTGAGTCAGATCCAAAGGGAGAGACAGAGAGAGACAGATAATAGTCCAAATTATGAAAAGTATATCGAGCATCAAACCCTTTTACTGTGCTCTTAAAACAACCATTTGTTATGAGTTGTTAACATCAGGGAAATCATGGGAAAGTGTGGGGAAACCAATCTACACTTACAGATAAATGAATTTGCAATGAGGTCATCCTTCTTTGGGCCTTTTGTGGGGCTTCTTCTGTCTCAGTCCTTCTCCTTTTCTTTTATGAATCAGTGTGTGTTACTGACTGTTAGGCCTCATGGCAGTCTAAAAACCCCTATCTTTATCTTTATTACCTATATGTGGCATCATAACCCTTTTTATATCCATCCTTTGTTTGGATAAATTTTCAGTTCTTCACGGAAGTCAGTAACAGTAACCCACCATGTTATACATTCCACACACCCTTTTACATAAATATCAAAGCTAGAAAAGGAATCCACCCTCACCCGTGCACTCAAATGAGATCTCTGAGCTAGCTGTAGAATCTCATATTCTCACTGTCAAACTTCAAATTCACTATATTGCCTATTGCCGATTGCCATGCATGTATCCCATGTATGTACATGTATATGTATATGTATGTACCAACCACGAACAACAATCATAAGATAAATCCTTAACAATAACATGCACGCATGGACTGCTACATGATACATCACATGTGAAACTCTTAAAGCACTTTTATTAATTTGATGGTACCATAGAGTAAAAGTTTTTATATTTGTCAGTTGTGAAAATTCAACTTTATTATTTTATTCTGCCCATTTGCAAGAGTCTTGCTCCGTTGCAGTAAAGCTTGTTGCAGCCTTATAAGAAGTTAGATTGGAAATACCATATTTAATAAGTTATTGAAACAACTATAGTACTATTTCTAAATGCATACTTCTATTGTTAATGCATTTGGTCCACGGCAGACCAGAGCTCGTTGAAAATGATTTCTTCTGTCCAAACTAAGATGATTTGGTCAGATATTCACTGCCCTTGATTTTCCTTGTAGGGATGGAGTGATGCATTTACACCCTGCACCTGCAGGTACCCGTCCTTCAGCATTAAGAGACGTGGGTCTTCAGCTGCAACCAATACCTCTACACCTATGCCCTAGATTGCTTAGCCTTGGACTACAATTGGACCCCTTTGACTATTTCAAAATTAACACACCTCTCATTTAACTTCTTCTCTTTCTTTATCAAAATCTCATCTTCTAACATACTCATACTCTCATAAAGGATGCCATTTATTAGTTTGTTTACTTTTAGTTTGATGTAATTTTTTATGCTAAAGATATCATTTTCTTAATCACAATGCTTGTAACTTTCACCTTCCAATTGCAATTATGATTCAACTCTTCTTTTCGTGTTAACAGACATATATTATACGATTGGATATACTTTTACTTTGAAAGAAAATTTTGGTATTGAAGTTTTTATTTAATACAAAAATTGTTTAAATTCAAAAGCAATTTATTTCATAGTACTTTTACATTATCTGACGCAAATGCACTTATTTTTAAACTATAATTACTTGTTGTTAATTTTTAAAAGAGTTCAAAATAATTAAAAAAACGAAACTAATTAATTTGTTTCCTAACTAGCACAATGTCCATTTCTTTGATTTGAGAGATTGGTTGACATTTCCTAACATGTATATATGTGGATGCAGTGCATGGTAAGCAAGACATTAGGTAACTGCAAGAACAAGTTTTATGGTTTTGGTATTGGCAAAGGATTAGTAGAAGTAATTTATGGTTAAAATTTGGGAGTGGAACCGTACAATTAGGAATTAATATGTTGTGAGATTGAAGGTTGGTGCAGACAAAAGACCCATATATTAATTATGAGGAAAAAAAGAAAAAGTAGAGTTTGGAAAAGGTAGATATGTTTTGAGACACATGCGGTTTGTGCTTCTTATTGTTATGCCTTCAGACAGGCTTAACTGACTTCCCACACGCTTGATATCGAACAGATGAAGGAGAAATATAAAGGCAAAAGATTGTGTGTTTTATCTCTCGACCCATTTGTGCTCTCACTGTCTGTGTATACGTGTGTATTTGACAATGAAATAAAGATGTGTGATGCGTATCAAAAATAAAGATGTGTGTGATGCACATGTACATGTACATCTTCTGGTGTGAGTAGTGAAGGAAAATGGGGTGTGTGTGACCGGAGAGAGAGATTTTGGGTTTTTGATTTTCAAGTACTTCCAGGGAACAGCCCCAACAGAATCTTATGGATATGCTGTACTATTAATAAAGTGGGCCATTCATACCACCACTTCTGAATTATTTTCCTATTCATGCCCCTCTTCCCTTTTATTTCAAATTGGAGACCGTATCACATTCTGCTAGGGTCATTCCAAAACCATGTTTATCAATTGTGTTCACTGTTCCAGACTAGAGCACATGAACCTCAAGTGTTTTGTGTTTGCTATTTGCTTCCCCTGTGTCACTTCTTGTTCCCAGCAAACCTCACTTTCCTTCACTACTATATGTACAACCTTGCAGACACACACACACATGAAGCTATGTCCCAACTGCCACCTTTCATGGTCAACACTTTTGCTTCCTGGCTTAGGAAACAAACTACATGCCCATTTGAAGCTTCTGATCCTGTACAAGCAGTTGCAATTGCACACTCACATTAGTCCCAACTATACATCCTATGCTAACCAATAAATCGCAAAAGGAGTTGTCTTTTTACATATGATAGAAATATTTACCGTAACTTCAACATTGTACTTTCATTTACATCATGAGATAATACTCATAATTGTGATTTTATTGAAATGCTCAACATTGTTTAAAGTGGTGGTTGCAGACCATCTCTTTAAAGACAAAACTTAGAACTTATACATCACTTTTTTTATCATTCTATAAGATAACATACTGATCGCTGCTGACCTCAATTAAAAAAAAAAGTATTCTTTTTTATCATAAATTATTTTATTGCATGGATAAAATTTTAATCTGAATGAAAACAAGTAAAAGGGGTTTTATTCTGATTAATCTAATATTATTGTGGATACAAATGATGCAGTGGGTGTACTAAAATGGAAATTAAGAAGTAAGTAGACAGACAGTGGCAGTGTCCATATGCAATAAAGAGTTGGGGTAATTAATTTGAGTTTTTGAGGTGTAGAAAGAGAATTAATAATTGTAGTAGGTTGTTCTCAGAATAACACTGTCCTGTCGTGATGTTTCATCACTCAGGTTCTCAGAATAGCACTAATGCAGATTGCAGAGATTTGGAAGGCAGAGTTAGAATAACTAACAAACTCTTGATTTATTTATTTTGTTTGTGGTATTTACGTTGCACAAATTTTGGTAGATGTGGACTGGTCGATCAGGTTACTTTATTCTTATTTTTGGTTGCCTACTAAGTATTTGGTGCTTGAAATAGTGGGGTTGGGTTGAGTTGGGGTTCTTGAGTTTTGAAGTGATTAGGGATGGGTCCTGCGTCTAGACTCCGGGTACAAGGGACAAGGGACCATAGGGCAATAGAGGGGATCCTAAGTAGGAAGGAAGCAGTTAGTGACAATAATGGTTGTGTGTAGGGCCATGAAATGCAGACCATGCCACAGCACTGCATGTGCAAACAGGTACACATGCACACAAAAATAAACTGTGCTTTCAATCTCTACAGCATTTCAAAGGACACACCATTTTTCTATCCCTTTTTTTCATTTTAATTTAATTCTATTTTTATGCTAAGCAAGCTATAAATTCATATTAATTATCAAAATGTTCATTAAAAATACCATTGGATCTTGTTCTGTTCATTTTTTTTGTTGTGTGGAACATCCCAAGCCCAGAAGTAAACACTGATCGTAACAATTCATTGAAAAAGTTGAATTCTCCCCGACATATACAGAGATTTGAAGATTGAACTGATTTATGCAAAGATAAAACAGAAAGATTTGCATAATGCGAGGACCGTACACAGGTGAGACCCACTATATCTCATGTCATAATAGAAAAAGTTTTACTATTTTTTCTTACAATTTATATTATTGAAGAACATTGAATCACCAAATGTAATTCATGATTATGGGTTGGTAACTACTCTTTTTCTCTCTCTCTCTCTCTGTGTTTTTCTGTACATACATATCATATCACGCATCACGCTTGGTGCTGTCTCCTGAACAATTTCAGCCGTCAATCTACGCGCACGTAGTTGATGATTGTTCCATATTTTTTCGTTTGGTCTCAGCAGTTTGAAACCAGGTAGACCCTTCTATCCCTCTCTGCAGGACCCCAAGGGTAACCACTTGTCTCCCAAGGTCCCCCAACACAACCATTGTTCTTGTCACCTTTTAATGCTACTAATCTTCCTTTCATTATCATACCTTCAATTATAAAGAACCAACAAAACTGGACAAAATCACTTTTAGCCCAACGCTAATTCTTCATACTTAAAAGATTAGTTTTAACAGTGTTCTTTAAAACATCCTGAGAACAACAAAATAAAGACAAGAAAATAGCATGTTGACCTTAACTTCTTTCTTTTTCTCTTCTTAACAGGTTTCCATTAAGTTTTATCAGGAATGACACCAAATACAGTCCAACTATGTATCCTAGTATTTGTCTCCTTAACGATTCGAAAATAATGCATATCTTTACGAAGCATATTAATTGAAATTCGCATTTAAAATGCACTGGAAGTTAGATATACATTAATGCAAATTTTAATGGAAGTTTTATTTAGTCCTTCGTCAATACTCCTAGCATTTCTCGTATTAAAATTGACAAGTGTTAAAAAAAATCCATTCTTTGTAAGCTATTTTATCTTCATTTAAATTTATCTCAAAATAAAAAAAAATCAAAATATATGTTTATCAAATATGGCATGGGACTTATAAAATTTAATAATTTTAAAAAAAATTAGTTGATTAAAAAAGCGGATTCAAAAAATTATGTTAAATCTATTAACGAATAAAATCTTTTCAAAATGACTTAAAAATAAAGTTTGTTTAATTAAGAATATCTTCAATAGATACCACCATTATAATAAATATGATTTTAGACAAACTTAAGACTCCATGTATAGTGTTGCCTAAACATAAAATAGCTTTATAAATGTAGGTTTAAGAGTATAAAAAATTATTGTTATTTATCCGACACTTTATGCCATATTTATATAAATGTTGACTTCAAAATATGTGGCTTAAAAAAAATTGTTACATGAAACAAAGTTAAATTTTGAGAAATTTGTTTCTTCCCTCTCTCACACAGCAGTTCATTCTATCAAAAATAATAAAACTTCACTCTTAGTTTTTCGTTCTTCTAAAAGCTAGTTTTGAAAGAACGTCTCTCACTCGCACTATCTTACCGTCACCGTGTGTTCCATCATCATCGTCGCCTTCATCGTTGGGCTTAGCTTTGGTAAGTCTATCCCTCATCTCTCTCGTTCTTTCATCTATCTAATTTAAGTTTTAACTTCTCTTGTTTTGACTGAAAATGTGTGACTCCCTACGTCTTCCTATTTCATCATATCACTCGCACCTTCTCATCGTCATTGTCATATTGTAGTCACTTTCATCATTACATTGTCAGTTCCACTTTCTCACTATGGTCGGACTTAGCTATGGTAAGTCTATCCCTCATCTCTCTCGCTCTTTCATCTATGTAAATTAGGGTTTTCCTTTCTATTAAGTTAGGTATTGTTGTGTATATTTAGAAAATTGGGCTACTTACATGGGGTTATTATAAATAGCATGTAATTGTGACCTGGAAATCCCTTTCTTGATATCAAAAGGCCATCACAGGCCATTTTTTTTCCATGACTGTTGTGGTTGAAATAGTTGATGAAATTGTGGCAAATTGCATGTTATGGTGGAACTATGATAGTTGGAATTGAAAACCACTTTTTGTCCCTGGTCAATGATTTGATTTAGGGTAGGGCAGTGTCTCCTTAACTCATGCTATATTTTTGTGAGGGTTTAGTTTGATGACTTGTAGTTGTGTGGATACCCTTATGTTTAATCTTGGATTTAGAAAAATTTGTTGATGAAATTGTTTTCATCAAATTGTTTTGTGTGGGATTTATATTTAACGTTAAGTTTTAATGCTCCCTCTGGGGATAGAGAAAAAACCTAAAAAGTATCTTGCCTAATTTCCACTCATCACTTAGTAAAAGGATGAATTCAACCTGTCATTTGACCATACCTACAATTTTTTTCATAATGATCCAATAATTGAAAGTTCGAGTGAAGAGTGTATCCACTAACAATATACAACTCTTTACTATCATTCAATTAGAAATAGTCGTGTAAGATAAGTATGTTGGATTTTATAACCATCTCTTAAGTCAGACTAATAATGATTTTTGATTGGCATGATTTATATTGTTTAAATGGCAAGAGATGAATAAAATTTACATAGACAGGGTCACCAATCATGACAGCAAAACTGTAAGGGGAAGGCTTGTAGATTATCCATTTTCCTCTTTGATAATTAATCATTTTCCCATCCTTGGCTTTTAGTATCAATTTTCAAAGACGTGGCAATAATTCAGGTTTTAAGTTTGATCTTACTGTTTAAAGTGATATTTGTTGTAGTGTACCTCTGCAATATCATCTGCTCACATGTAACACATCATCAGCACAAATAAAAAAAACAAAAACACAAAATACAAAGAAAATAGGGTAAGCTAACAAATTTAAAATTTTCTCGTTCATTATCATCAACAAACTTAATAAGAGTTCTTAATCACACAAACATGTATTCATTCAAGTATCACACCTCACTAACACACTCTACAGATAAATTCATGAAATCTTTAGACATAGACAGTTGACTTTACATCCGAAAGACTCGTACATTGAAAAAATGCGAAGGTATGCAGCTGTCATACAATTCACAGAATCTTGTATGACAAGGTTAGTTCACCTGGATCTTTTCTGACCAACTATATTCCAAACTAAAGTTACCCAGTCTAAACTTCATTTGACTCTCACCATCTAGTACTATTTATCTATTTGATTTTCATTACTAAAGAGTCATGATACCTTATAGACCACATATTTCATTATCAATCACATATTACTCACTCTCATATATATTCCTTTAATTTTTATTCTTACTTAAAGTATTTCAAAACCTTCATGCCAATCCATATTATTCAACATAGTATCACACATCAATTATCATCCAAACATGTATAATAGATCATATGGGTTGAGAAAACCAACCTAAGAACTTATATTACATGAAGTTAGGAGTAGGATTACAAAATAGAGTCGTACTCAACTCGGGGTATTGGCGCTCAGTGCAATACAAACCTAAGACCAAGCTTCTAAAAAAGCGCCTAGCGCCACATCTCGCACCCGGTGCACATCAACTCGAGCAATTGCTTTTGAATTGCGCTCGATATATCTGGTATACACCTAACGCATCTGTATTTACATTTTATCTGTGTGTGTGTAATGAGCAGAAAATGAACTTACTTAATTCAAAATTTTGTTGATGAAATCCAAAATTAAGAAAAAGGTAAAAAAAACTAAGAAGGAATTATTTTAGAGAGATAGTGATTTAGTTAAAATGAAACCTAAATAAGTGAATTTTCTATTTATATAAACCTTTTATTAAAATAACAAAATATTCAAATATCATTTTTAATTATACCACTTCTATTTTATAACAATTTCTAAACCCTTACAATGAACAATAAAATTGAATAATAGATATATATAAATGGAGATATCAACATGATTAAGAAATATCAATGTCGTATTACCTGATATTGTCACTTTTTCTTTTTCTTAGTTAAGATTATTTTACTTGGACAACTACAAATACTTGCCAATAAATATAATTATAACATAAGATCCTCTTTTAAAATTTTGATGGGTAAGTCTGTATGAAGATAAAATTTTCTTCTAATATCCTAAACTTTCTTCCAATGTCCTAAGATATTTAGTTATTGAGAAAATACGAAGGGAAAGTTTCATTATTTCTATACTTAAATCAGAAATTTTATAATTTTTAGAAACTTTAAATAAGTTGAATTTGAATGACTTTTATTTCAAATTTCTTAATTTTTGAAAGATTATTTTTAATAAGATATTCAAGTTTATTAAATTTTAATTTTCTTATTTTTATAAAATATTTTAATTAGTACTAATTACAAATATTATCACCAAATAACGCAAGTGACATTTATAACAATAAAAAATAATTATTATACATTTTTAAAAAAAGGTTAACATTCACTGAAAATTAACTTGTGTCATATAAATTTAGAAAACCTTAACAAAATTCAACCAAAAAATAACTCTACATACATTAAAGAATAAATAATTTTTATAGTGTCAATCGATAAACAACTACGTCAACTAAAAGACGCTCATGAATTGAAAAACATTCTCATTAGCATGGGTAAGAAACCCTAACTAACATTAGTAAAAAAAAATCCCATGTCAATGTTAGTCAAGAACTAGTCATCACATAGGTCTTGGCGAAGGTTGATCAAAACAAAATATTTTAACTTACATCAACTTAAAATAACTTCAGTTAATGTAAAAAAAAATCTTGCCAACTTAATCTGAGCTAAATATAGTAGTTTATACCAACAAAAGAATAATTTTGACACAATAATGATTATGAAATAATCATGATGTACTTTGACTCAAAAATAACCTAAGTAATCGTTACTACAAGAAAAAGTTAATTAGACATAAATCTTTAGTTATTAAATAAAATAGTTATTAATTATGATTAAAATAATTACTAAATTAGATTTTAGTCGCTAAATAACTATAAAATAAAAATAATAATTAAACTTAATGACCAATTAAGTTAAGATAATTGATATCTAACATTAGCTACTAAAATTTTAATCATAGATAATTGGTAATTAATGTTAAATTTCAATTAATGGTTCAAAAATATAATGACATGCTAAAAATCCTAATAGCGTGCTAATTAATTAAAATTTTTAAATAAATTAAATTTCTAAATAATTTCTAGTTCTCAGTTTAAATACTAAATACCTTGATTAACAAAATTATTTCTAATGTTAAACAAAATCAACTCTTAAATAAATACAATTTCTAAATATATATAAAAAACTAAAATAAGTCAGATTTGTAAAGTTTAAATCCTACACTGTAAACTTTCAACCCTAACCCTTATCTAACTCCCTATCCCTGACCCTCACACTTAACCCTCACACTTAACCCTAACTATAATTACTAAACACGATAATCTAAAATGCTAAATAACTAAAAATCTTAAATAAATTAAATTCATAAAGAATTTCTACTCCTTAATTTAACTCATAAATACCTTTATTAAGAAAATTATTTAATATTAAGCAAATTCTACTCATAAATAAATTTCTAATTATATAAAAACTCAAACTAAATGAAATTCCTAAGTCACAAACTATAAATCCTAAATCTTAAATCTTAACCTTATACCCTAATCCAAAAAAGTACATTATTAATTACATTTAATAATAAATTGTAAATTATATAAACTCCTAAATAGATCGGAATCATAAATATCTTACGATCCTAACAAATTATGACAAGATACAACAATTTAAGGTTTACAGTTTTTATAATCTTAAAATTATTAAAAAATTAAGTAATATTCAACTCCAACATTATTAATTATATTTAATGCTAAATATTTATGACATTATAAATTATATAAAATCCTAAATAAATAACCAAAGTAAATCAAAATCTTTAATAAATAATTACGGTACATAAAAAAAACTAACTAAATACAACTAAAAATTTCAAATTCCAAAACTTACAAAAAAATAAACATAAATATATCAAAGTGGTACATAAATGAAAATGTTGATAAATAAATTTTAAAATTTTCTATCTATCATGGTGAACATGGAACTAAGAGATTCATACCACGATGTGAAGAATAAGTAAACTAGCGAGATCAACACAACAAAACACCGTCACACCAAGAAAGATCTTTTGTCATTAATAACACAAGGATGAGAAAAATTATACCAACAGCAAACCACCCAAACAAAGACAAAAAAAAAAAAAAAAAACATAAAAATAAAAAATAAAAAAAAAAAAAAAAAAAAAAAAAAAACATAAAAATATACACATAAACCTACGTACCAAAATCACCCACATGGAAGCTCATCTTTGTGAAAAAAGAGAACACTTATCCGAAGTTTGAACAAACTAAACCTTAACTTGACTTCTCACTTAGATAAACATAAGTTAATTTATTCTATTTGTAATCTTGTACTATCTCTAAGTATGAAACTTTTATTTGTTGTATTACATCTTTACCACACAACTACTATGTAATTAGAAATTTGAAAACAAAAATTTGAAATGATTTTAATTTAAGTAAATGAATTTTTAAAATTTTAATTTTTTTTTAAATTTCATATTCGAACAATATTTTGTTTATAAAACACTAAATGTTTTCTAAAAATAAACTACCTTCTAAAAGTTTTTTATTGAAACACATTATTACCTTTTATGTTAGTGAGAATTTTTTTCAAGTTCAAGTTAATGTTTTTATTTTATTTTTATCATTATCACTAGTGCTACTTTTTTTCAGTACAGACAAATATTATTTCTTAGCTAAGATTAGTTAAGGTTCTTTTGACATTAGTGACATTTTTGAATTGAAGTTAAATGCAATTTTTTCCTAGTTAGATATCTAATATAACTTTGAATTAATGAAAGTTGATATAATTTTTCTGTCTAGCATAGTTGTTTCTCAGTCAATATCAATAAGGATTTTCAAAAACATTAATAATGGTATTTTTCCCTTGATGCTAGTCAAGTTCTTTTACCAATACAAATGAAACTATTTCTTAATTGATACACAGTTGGAATTATTTATTTAATAATACAAATCAAAATTATTTGTTAGTTGACATTTGTTAGAATTTTCTCAATCAATTTTAACTAAACTATTTTTTCCATAGAGGTTATTTTTCTATTAATATATTACAATTTCTATTTCTTTTATCGATGTTTGCAACTATTCTTTTTTTTTTCTTACCTCCATAATATTATTTACTGCTATCTTTTCATTTGATGTTTTTATATAAAAAAATCAAAACTACATCTTTATCTAAGCAAAAAATCTAAAAGTTTAAAAAATTAAAAATAATTCATATTATATATTTGAATTTTTTAAAAATTATACCATTTTCTATTAAAATAGAAGATTAAATTTTACAAATAAATTTTTATTAAAAACAATAAAATACAAGTACGCAATCAACATAGTTCTGAAAATGTGAATTCAGTATTTAATACTATTTTAAATAATATTTTATAAAATATTTTAAATTTAATAACTATTTATTCTAAAATCACACGCTTACTAATCATGATTATTTTAGCTCGCTTGTTGAAAAAGTAATAAAAGTAATACACGTAAAGTTGGATGTGCAGATACAAATCCAATAATAAAGATAGATCAAAGATCTGATCCGTATCTTTGTTTTTCTTTATTTATAAATTATTGAGTTAAATACAGGGTAAATATTATATTATAAAATATAAATTTATAAGATGAAACTCCAAACTTAATTAAAAAAAAACAACAACTTTACCTACATTACCGTGCATAAATTTTCTTATATCTTAAACATATAATGAGTAAAGAAATTTAAAATACAAACTATTGGATGGAAGAGAAAACATAACATGAAAAATAGCTGTTAACAACATATTAATCATTATTCATAGAGTTTACCAAGAATAGAGGAACATTTTTATTGAAAGTTTTGAATCAATAAACATATTATTTTAATATAAATTTCTCAAATCTAAATTTTAAAAAATTTAGGAAAATATATAAATAACACTTATTAATTTTAAAAATTAATATTGATAAAGAAATTTTTAAAAGATTATGAAATGCAAATGTCGTAAAGAAGTAGTGGAAGATGTTAGTCTCGCAGGTTCCCGATGCAAGGTGTAGACTACAGAGACATGATTTCATGCATCATGGAAAAGCCAAAAAAAAAATCTCCCAAATCTTGTTCGCATGAATGAATGAATATGCAACTTACCATTAATGGCATAAACCAGTACTATAGCCTCTCCCTATACATCTGGATCATCCTTTTCAAGCTTCCATGCATAGTGATTGAGCTCTTACTAGTAAATAATAAAGAAAGTAGTGCCAGAATAATGTTTAGGACCCCAATACCAACCAAGAATTCGAAGAAAAACTAACTGCCACCTACTTCAGTTTTTGAGGGTCCCTACCTCCCTTTCATCCTCTCTCTCTTTCTTCTTCCTATGATATTCTAAATACCAGTGATTAGGTTAGTTAAGTTGCAGGCTTTTCCTCATGTGAACTCCACTGTCAATTTTACACATCTCATATTAAAAATATGTTTTATAAATAACAGTCCAAGGTTTATAATTTTTTTTTCTTTTGAGAATCTATGAACCCGATTGATCTATGTTATCTCTTTCAAAATTAACTCTCATACTTCAAATTTTAAATATGTATATTTCATCATTTCTGGTGGTTCCAATTATAGGCTTCTTTCAGATTGCATTAGGGAGGGTGATGGTTTGCATGTGAGGAGCAGGGTTTGGTGTTATTATGTTTCTTCTCAACCTCAAAAAAAGTACGTAAAAATGGTGGCCGTGCATGACACAATTCATTATATTATAATGTACAATTTTGTATAACAGTGTTATTTTTAATTAGACAAATTTAATTTTTATTAAATTAAAATAATTTCATTATTTAATAAAATACATAAGTATACAGTTTTTCTAACTAAAAGTAATAGCCTGATTTATATAAAACTAGTGAAAAGAAAAGATATTTTGTACCTTTTCATTATAAAAAAAAATAGTTATATAATAGTGATAATTTGTGATATGCTATGCTCTTAAATGATATAAATAATTTAAAAAATATAAATAAGATTATGAGAGAAAAAGTTATTACAAAAACAAAATAGGACATATTACAAAAATAATATAGCTGTAAGTAATAAATTATAAAGATGTTTTTTCAACTTTTACCATAACAATAAATAAAATAAATTTTTAATTAAATAATCTTTACTTTTTCTGTCATTTTTCTCTTTCACTCAATCTCTTTCTCTCTTCTGTGCTACACAGAACAATAGTTTTCTTTCTTTTCTTGAATAACTAAGTTGTTGACTAGGTGTTGTTGGTGGAACAGATATTGATGCACTGTCCGTTTCTGTCTCACCACTGTTAAAGAAATTAATGAAACGTCTGAAGTTGGATTTTCCCTGTCTCAGTCAAAATTAAGTTTATCGATGTAGGCTTTGATCATGCTAAATCATCACTCCTGTTAATTTTAACTTGGTTGAGTCAATAAAAACATTATTATATTATCCAACAAGAAAGAAAAAGCAGTGGTCATGGAAGAGAAGACAAAATTGTTTGATGGAAAAAAATAAATTTAAATTTATGTAATGTTTGAATTTATTAAGTATTTATATTTTGTTACTATAGTTATGTAATAATAAACAGAGAAGTCTGTGCAGCAAGCTTAACAATTAGCTTGACTTTCTCTTAGATGTGCTGTCTTGAGTTTGATGTACGGTCCTGTCCATATATATAAAAAATATGTGTTATTATCTCGTTCTCTAAATTAAATTTTAGTATTTTAATAAATTAAAGTATAATTTGAGGTTAAAAAGTAGAGGAGGTTACATTAAAATTGTTCCAAATTTAATAAAAAAATTAATCAATGATATCTAAAAGACATTAAGATATGATTATTTATATACATAGACAAACAATATTTAATCCTTAATACAAACTATTATTTTTTTATGCGTACAATAACAATTTTAGGTAATTTTTTATTTACATAACAATTTTAGGTAATTTTTTATTTAAAAGAAAATTTTAATATTTCAATTACTACGCAAATTACTACCGGACTCATTTTTATTCATTTCTACCTACTCATAAATAGACAGACTAAAATTAATATGAAGATAATTCTTTTAACTAATCAAATAATATAACGGAAATGCAAAAAGTATTTTTTTATTTCCCCATATTAATTAAGAATATTTATTAGATCATATTGATTCAATAAACTTAATATGAAAATCAAATAAATTAATTTAATTAATATTTTCTTTTATTTTAAATATTATCTTGTTCAATTTTTATAATTTCCTTTTTAACTCATTTAAATTCGATCATACATTCAATTATTTCTGAACCAGATCAATATTTAAATTATTTATTTACTTATTGAGTTTATTTCTTTATTCAATTTGATCTTGTTATATCAATATAGTGTTAATATAGTGTTACCAAATGTCTTAATTTGATCATATTTATTATATTTTTTAGTGAAAAATTTAATAAGATACATAAAATACTAACTACAGAAAAAAATGAAATAAATACATAAACATTAAATAATAACAAATTTAGTACAATATGCTAAAAAAAATCACATCCCATTTTACTATTTTGATGCTTCCTTGTTGGATTGGGCTACATGTGAATGAATGTGATTCTGTTAGGATGGAAATTTAGAATGTACAGATATCTCTTCCGTGGATACTTGCTTTGAGATCATCAGAACCATTAATTATATGTAGTCCTGCCATCTGACTTTATTGGTGATGCAATAATAATTATCCAACTTATGCACAGATATTGTTCCTACTTTCAACGGTTATATCTGTATTTTAAAATTATAAGATACACACCATGTGTGTGTTTGAAGGTACTTTTATAATTCTAATACCTACAAAAACAATATTGAAAAGTAAATATTAACTAAAAAAATTAAATTATGTATTTTGGTATAGTATATTTTATACTATAAAATTTTAATGTAATATATATATATATATATATATATAATTGAAATGTTTCCTATAACAAAAGGTGCTAACTCTTGTGGAAGGATATTTGTTCTGGTTTTGCATCAAGCCTAACAAAAGATTTTTTTTTATGTTTAATACATATTTTTCTAATGGTTTTTGAAAAAATTAATTAATTAATCCACTATAACTAAACAAATAGTTAGTTTAGTTAGTAATATTGAATTTATTACAAACGTTTTTCAAAATTAATTTTCATATTAATAAGACTTTGTTTTATTAGTTTTAGTTTCTCTCATTATTAATCTTCTAAACAAAATTCCAAGTTACACTCTTCAAGAAAATAAATGTTAACCTATTCCATTTGCCATCTATATTGCAATAATTCCTGATTAAATATATTTCATAAAATATTAATGTAAGAATTATATTATACTAGTTTTTATAGAAGAAAAACTTCTAAGATGAATATAATTTTTACTCATATATTTCATAAAAATTATTATTTTATATTATTTTTTTATATTTTTTTTGAATTTTTTAAAAAATTACTCATATTTTTTTAATCTGACTTCATTATTATATAGAATATTGAGCTTACCTCAAGATTATTTAATTAAATATTTTTTTAGAATTTTTATATTGCTTCAAATCTTTTGTATTTGTTTTTGTCTTATTAGCATTGATTAAGTTTTTGGTTAAGATGTAAAAGTTATACGAGTGGTAATAAATTGATCACACAAAATTTTACTCGTTAGAAAGGTTGAAGTTGATCGACTGTTGATAGATATAAGGTTGATGTTTTTTCTTCTAATTTATTAATGCGAACGCAAATAATTTTGTTCTTGAACTTGTTTATTGGCTTAAAAAGTTTAGTTGAGTTTTTATAATGTATCACAAATGTAGTTGTTTAGCAACTTGAGCTCTTTTGAATGTTCCTTTTGTGTATGACAAGCTTGATTGAGTAGGATGCATTAAATGCCCTCCATATATCATTAAATATTCTCATAATCTTCCCAATTATTAGATGTGGTTATCTTTCAAAGGACAGTGTGTCTTGGCTTAATTATGCCTACTTGTACATAGTTGTAAGAGACAATTGATCTTTTCAAAATTGACTCGAACTCCAAAAGATTCTTGATATCGAAATTAACTTGTATGTTTAACATTTCTATTTGATAGATGAACATTTCCTGCAAATATGTTTTGTAAAGTATGAGGTTAGTTTTTTTCTATGTGGTTACCATCTGATTACAATTGTTTTATGTCAAACAGAATTCTTGCATCTTGCATGACTTAGTGTTTGAATAAAGTTATCGTCTTACACATAAAAAGTATTACCATGCTTTACACTTAGTTATTTTATCAATTAATCAAAATTTTATAGTGTTGAACTTTTGTTTTAAAACTTGCTTGGTACATATTTTTCAATAAACATCAAGTCATTTAGACCTTTGTTGTGGAAATTCCTTTAGACCTTTGTTGTGGTGAGGGACGAGGGTGACAATAGTTTTCTTTGAAACTTTATTGAGAAATAAATATAAATGACAAAATCCTTGATAACTTTTGTATAATAAAGGATTATTGTATATATGTATGTAAATAATTAAACATTCATGATAAATATATGTTAATATGTTGTGACTTTGTTTCATGTTAACTTACCTTAATTATGGTTGTTTTGGTTGTATATGTTGTGATTATACTTAATATGCGAGGAGATAATGTTATAGGTTGAAGTCCAATCTTAGAGATTGAAGATATTTTATTTTTGTTTTGAAAAACATCTTAATATATATATTTATAATTTGTATTTCATAATATGTTATTAAAAATTTCCTTTAATCAGTAATGTAATATATATATATATATATATATATATATATATATATATATATATATATTCAATTGTATGACATGTATGATATAATATGCATACATACACATATATGCACTCATGAGGTGTTACAATAATGATATAAAGCAAAATCAAACTTTAAGATGACCTAAAGGAAACAAGTTAGTCATACTTCTTTATGTGTGACATGTAAAATGTATTGAACAAAAAATCTTAATATAGTTATGATGATATACAATAAGGATTAAATCAACACGATTTTCTATTTTAGTTACAAAATTTTAGAATAAGATCCACTATATTAATATAGTCAATGAAATCTCGTTTGAATTCTGTATGAATAACTTTGTGAAAAAATTTTGGAATATATTTCTGATTATTTTTTTCTTCTAACTAAGAGATGATGTCAATATCCATGTGTATGAGTTTATCTATCATCTCTAGTTCTTATACCAATTAAATGTATAGGTAGGAGGAATGTTGAATAGAGTCCACAAAATGTTTTCTCAAATAAAAAAGATAATCTAAAGAAAAATAATATAGAGTGTTTATACTAGTACATCAAGCTCATTGGCTACATCGAGTACTTTTTCAAATACTTTTGACAATTCTACCAATAAAAAACATTGATTATAATAAGGACACAAATCACTCATTATTTCAATAAGTATATTACCTATTTTTAATCTCTATATGATACTAAAAGCTCATTTATTATTTATTATCACTTTTTGGTTATAGACCTTGTACATGTATTTATAAAAAAATTACTCTTGTAAAAATAAACAAATATGTTTTTCTTACAAGATGAGATGCTTCATATAGTAAAGAATGCAAATTATAGTACATTTTCAATACTAACAAATACAAAAGATATAATCAGATTTTTATAAAGAATATATTGCAAGTATTATATGTTTTGTGTTTTAATGACTTAATCTTATATATATATGGTTGTTGTATCAAACTTAATCCTAAACCCTAAAACAACAAATGATAAACAAATAACCCTAAATCCTAACACAACAAATGATACAAATTAAAGATGACTATTGTATAAGACTTTATAAAATATATATATGCATTGAATTAATTATATCAAATGACTTTGAAGAAGGCGTAGAAAATATATATATGCATTGAATTGATCATATCAAATGACTTTGAACAAGGAGTAGAAGTTAGTATACATACTCTTTGTATTCTATTTTTTTTAAATATGTTTTAATTAATGCAAATATATATTTGAATTATATAAATAAAATTGAAAAAATAGTTTTATATGATTTTGGCTAAGCAAATGAGTAAAGAAATTTTTTTCAAAAAGGAATTTGCTTATAAAAATTTTCTGAAATTTTGTCACTGAGTTAATAATCTTGATAAGAAAAATTTTACTAATTATGAAAACTTCTTCCTTGTTTAAATTAAATATTCACAAATATTTCAATACAACAGTCTTATTATCACTAAAATAATATATACTATTGAAATTTATTTTACATATTATTTTTCTAAATCCATTATCTCTGTGAATGAGGAAATATTTTTTTATCCAAAATTTAGGCTGGAAGAAAATTTAAATTAAAACAAATAAAATATTAAATAATTTTTTTCTACTTTTAAGTCTTATCTTTAACTTAAAATAGGATTGTAAAAAAAGTAAGGGAGTAAAAAACGAGAGTAAAGTAAAGTAGATGGAACATAAATTCTTGTTTAGTAGGAATGAAAGAAATAAAAGAAGTGAAAGAAAAAAACATAGAAGAGAAAGAGATGAGAAATAAATAAGTGAAAATAGAGATTCTTTGATTAAGGATAAAAAACCAATTAGAGAGGAGTAAAGTGATATATAAATTATTTTGTTGAAAAGAAATGAAAAAAAAAAACAGTGAAAAATAAAAAAATAAAGATGGTTTGATTTTAAAAATACAAGCAAATAAATATTATTTTGAAATAAACATACAAATAAATTATTTTAAAATAATTTTGGAGAGTCCAAACGTTATTTCTGTTTATTATTTATATTTCATGTCTTCCATCTTTTGTTCATTCCCCCTCCACTTTATACTATTCCAAAAACAATGCTAAAAAAATGTTAAAGTAAGTATGTTAAACCAAGTTAAACAACAATTTTAAAAATTTGAAAAAAATAAAAATAAAAGCTACATTAGTAATTTTTTTTTTCAGTTAATATAATTACTTTATGAATAATAAAACCAAACAAAATAGTTATTTAGATAAATAACATATAAAGAAATAATATAAATAAGACAAAAGAATTATGTAAATAATTTATACTATGATTTAATTAAAATCATCATTAATAATTTTTGAACTTTGTGATAAACACCTTAAAAATTATATGAACTATATTTTATAATGGAATGACAAGGGTAAATTTCAATAAATGACCTGTGTATTTTACCAACTCATTCCAAACTAACAAAAGAATACATTACTCCTAAGAAGAGTAGTCTAAAATCCAGTACATTTATTTCACCAGACTTAAATAAAAGAACTGTTTTTGCCAGTACAAAAATGTTCAATGAAGTCTATTATTCTGTTTACTGTTATTAGTCCAAATATACCATTTTGAATTAATTTAAACATAAGTACCATTGTCAGTAACTACAATTAAGAATAGTTCAAAAGCATATTTAATTGTATAATGATAAAAAAATTAATTAGCATTTATAATGAATGTAAAATTAGAAATCTGTAATTAATTTGAAGAGGAAGTAATATTATAGTGTTTGGTTGGTAGTTAAGACTTGAAGTGGTTACCTCAACTGAAACCAAGGTTACTGAACCCTCTTTGAATTGCATTGCATCTAGTTAACAGCAGCAGGAAGGAAAAACATAAGCAGAAGCAGAAGGAGGGAGTTAAGCAGTGACGCTGATGTTGATGGGGACAGAGATATTGAAAGAGAGAGAAAATAGGTTGATGAATAGGCTATGCTAGGGTCATTTACTAGTGCTAGTGCATATGAACATGACAAGGCTTGTTCCGTTGTGTTGTGTAGCAATGGCAAAGCAAAGCCCTCAATTTTGATGTGCTTTGAAAAGAAAGATGTCCCTGCTGCTGCCACAACCCCAAGTAAGCACCCATCACATTACTGTCTTTCTTGTCAATTTAGAGAGAGACAGCCTAAGACCCTGCAACCCCCATGAATGGAGAGAGAAAATATATTACTTTCTCCCTGTCTCTCACTCTCACACGTGTGAATGAGGTGTGATTTGTTAAAAGAATAGAATAAATAGTAGTAATATAATGACAGCAACTGGTTAAATCAAGAATGCCAGACTCATTGCCCCAGTCTCGCTACCTAACTGCTTCAAACTCTCTCCATCTCTCATCTCTCTCTTCTCATTGAGCCAATGGTCTTGTTAGTGCAGAAAGAATCCGTGTAGGGATATCTCTTGAAAGCCTTCACCACCAGCAGAAACTTTTGAAACCCCCCCTTTAGCTCTTCTGCATAAATCTCTTCTACCCCTTCACTATCTGTCCTATCAAACTTTCCTCTCATGTTACTCCTCCTCTTCATCGCATAAAATATTCTTCTTCTTACCTTCTCTCGCTTTTTCTACTTTGCAACACTTCAAAACATTCATATACCCTTCAAAACATGAAGGCGTGGCCGGCTAGTGTCGTATACTCTTCACAAGAAAACCTCACTCGATACGCTTCTTCTTCTTCCTACTCTTCTTCTCCTCCCTCGATGGGAATGGTCTATGCTGACATGGATTCTCTTTCTCTTTGCTCTAACTATGGTGTGGTTTCGTCTCATCAAGATTGTTATGTCTCCAACGGCGGCTCAAACTGGGGTTTGCCCTTTATGAGGGAATGCCTTGGGAGGAACTTTGAGGAACATCCCAACTGTGATGGGGCGGAAGAGGGTAAAGGGTCTGATAGCAGTGATGATGGGGGTGGGGAAGACAGTGACAAAGTTAACCATAATGCTAATAACTTTAACGAAGAGAACCCTAATGAGAATTCTAATAGTGGTTCTGGGCATTCTAAGCTGTGTGCAAGGGGGCATTGGAGACCGGCAGAAGATTCCAAGCTCAAGGAGCTTGTGGCTCTCTATGGCCCTCAGAACTGGAACCTCATAGCCGAAAAGTTAGAAGGAAGATCAGGTGAGAAAACTAGTGCAAATGGATATCAGATAGATATAAACTTGTGTTTCAGTTGTTGGCTTAAAGAATTTGTATGTTTTGTTTTTAATGTTTTAGTGGTGTCCCTTTTTTATAGTTTTTTCATTTGTCTTTGTTTTGTTGAGATCTCATTGGTGGATGATGTGTTTTTAGGCAAGAGTTGTAGGCTGAGATGGTTCAACCAGTTGGACCCGAGAATCAATAGGAGAGCATTCAGTGAAGAAGAGGAAGAGAGACTAATGCAGGCACATAGGATTTATGGCAACAAATGGGCCATGATTGCTAGGCTTTTCCCTGGAAGAACAGATAATGCAGTGAAGAATCACTGGCACGTTATAATGGCCAGAAAGTACAGAGAACAGTCTAGTGCCTACAGGAGGAGGAGGCTGAGCCAGTCTGTTTACAGGAGAGTGGAGGAAAACACAACAAGCAGCAATGTCTCTAGGGACACAGCCACTGCAGGGACAGAACCACCACCACCCTATTGTCTCAATCTCCCAAACGGAGGACTTGCCAATAACAATAACATGCCAAGTTTTCCATATGCTGCTGCACCCTTCCATGGAGTAGTTGCTCCTCCTGGTGGTGGGGTTGAGTATGGCTTAAATGGCTCACCCCACATGACTGCTTCCAAAGAAGCAATCTCAACCACCAAGCTGGCCCCTCCTCATATTGCCTTGTATCCTCAACAAACACCGCTTGATTTCTTTTCAGGTTGGTGCCCATTTCAAATCCCCACTAAATTTCTCGCCTTCAAATGGTTGTGGTTACAACTTCATTCATTAGCCTTAAACTTACTGTGTCTCACTTTTCAAACAAAGTTAAATGTGTTACTTTTGTGATTTTCTCCGTCTATCTTTTTGGTCTGCAACAGTGACTGATGCAACCCTTTTTAACTAGTCCTCCCCCCAAAAAACTTACACATTTATAATCACATTTCTTTCATAATACTATAGCTTAAAGCACTGCAATTTGGACCTGCAGGTAGTAGAAGCAATGACATGGTGGGAGAGTATTTTGGCCAGAACCATCACCAACCGTCTGGCTTTTACTCTCATTACCCCCAATATCTGATGCTAATGCAACACCAAAACAATCACAACTTTTACAGTTTCTCAAATTCCACAGCACAGATACTGGGCAGTGAAGCTTCACTATCATCAGTGGCAGAACACAGAGATCAAGCCATGGGCAGTGACCCCCCAGATGCAATTCCTCCTCCATTTATTGACTTCCTTGGAGTAGGAGCCACATGATCAAAGTTAGAACCGAACAAAAAGCTGCAGCCTTCCCCGGAAGCTCCTCAATATAGGTGTGGTCCAACATTACTGAGAAGCCATTCGAGGTAAACAGAAAGGATAGTTGCTTCAGTTTGGTGACTGTGATCCTTGCGTCACTGCTGTTGAGAATCATACTTCACACCTATCTCTGTTGTGATTTCCTTTCTTTTTATCACATTGGGACCCCCTTCAATAATAAGAATAACAATAATATAATTAAATTCGATTACTATTCATTTTCATTCTCATTTTCATGCTCTTCCTTTCCTTTTAGTTTTTGGCGCTTTCTATATTAACAATCCCTTAGGTTAAATTTGTCCACCAGCCAAATGAAGATTGAAACGTATCATTTGGATATTAAATGTGTCCAAGACATTCGTTTGTTACTTAGAATATATGGCTAAGAATAGGAAGGTACTAATTAAAACAATTTGGGAGACAGAAGGACTGAATAGGGTGATACGTGTAAGAAGCTATGAAAGGACAGGAATTTGTATAGTAAAGTAGTATAGTGTATAGTCCTTATTTTTAAGATTATCGTGAATAAATAGGTGTTCCTGTTCCCAGTTTCAATTCAAGCCCAGGGTGTTTGACTTTTTTCATTTGGCTATTAAAAAGTGGGTTTTGTGAACTGTTTTGGTGGAATGATGATGAAAATGGAAGAGGGGGGGTTGGGAATGGGAACTGTTAGGAACATCCTTTTCTCATGGGCCTGTGATGCAATAACTAAGCCACAATTTCAGCAACGGACTCCATCCAAATTATGCATTCAAGATGCCCAACTGTGCAACATCCTTCTCCTATCACCAAAATCTCCTTGCAGATTCATGCCACTCACATGAGCTATGTGCCTATTTATTTATCCCTGAATTCCTTTGGGGAACTAACAAACAAACTTGTTAGTTTGGCAAACTATGATACATTTATTTTTAACTGTTTCAAACACCATCATAAATATATAATCAATTCCACTTAATGCAAACTCAAGAACAATATGCTCCTTCAATGACTTTTAGCTGCCCTTTTCAAAAAAATGTTGACAGAGTTTTGAATGTTACTTTTACCCATGTAAAGAGTAAATTTGACCGTTTCTTCCATAATTGAGACTCAATTTTTTATAATTCTTGAAGCAAGCAAGAAAACTTTGAAATTATTGTAGTACAAGTTCAGTGTTAGATTTTTCCTACATTGTTGTTTACATTACAAGTACATGTTATATGAGAGACCCTTTTATTATTTTTTTTTCATTTTGCAATCACCAATTACGTAGAAAATAATAATTAATGTTTCAATGCATTTCTATCATTACTTGAGTACTCTTATCAATTTAAGCTGTCTCTAAAATCACTGCAACTTTTACATAAATATTTGATAAAATGTAATCATTTGATCACGTAATCTTTTTGGATAAGGAAAAAAAGTGTTAAAAGTAGTTTATATAAACAAATGTTTTAATAGGAGCTGTTTTTGGGGGCAACAAACTACAGAAGCGTGCTTTGAACGTGGCATTGCATAGCTGAACCTGTAATTGCATAAACTAAATTGAGGTTTGGAGGTTATAGAGTTGGAAAACGTCGCCGTCTGGTTTTATTACAAAAGTGATGGTGATGGGTTAAGGTGAGAAAACATGAATGTTGTGTCGTGACCCTACCATTACTTGCTCTGCCAAGTAACATCTGACATAAACTACTGTTGAATCATCATGCCAGTTAGGGTCAAGTGTGTGTATTTACCCTAGAAAGCCGATGTTAGTGTAGGTCATAGGTTGCCGTAGCATAGCATGACGGCCCAAGGTGGTGCCCACTCCCATCCAAAATTTTGGGAAGAAACAAGCCCAATTGGGGATTCAATGAAGCCCAATCTCATTCTCATAACCAATGCCAATGCCCTTTTACTTTCACTCTCAATAAAAGAAACTTAATGGACTGCAATGATTATCATAACAGTTAATAGTGTCTTCAGGTTGTCAAATTTCTAAGTTTTGATTTCTTTTTGCTTTTAATCTTCATGGTTTTTAAATTCTCAAACTTCTGTATGTTTTTAATGTGGAATTAGGATCAAATGGGATAAAAATAAAATATTGATGTGAACTGTTTTTTTTTTTTGTCTCATGATAACTAGTTTAATATTGCTTCACATATAATAAGAAAAAAACAATAAATATATCATCTTTGGAAATAATTTTACTAAAATAACTTAACTTTTTCGATAAATGCATTAGGAATTGAAGAAAAAAAGTTAACCTTAGTTAAAACAATATTGCAAGGGTAGCCTACACAGGACAAACCACTAACACCAGTATTAGTTGAGTGATGTTGAGTAGGGCCAATAATAGGTAAAGATGTCAAGAGGCACCACGCCTTGTGTCTTTCATCCTAGGCTTCCACATAAGCAATTAATAGAAAAATAAGAGGACAAGTTCATGACCTTTTCCCACAGTTAGATATAAACATAAAGAGATGTACTAACCTTCTAGGCCAAATTGCAAAAGCAAATGGTTGGCTTAGAGGAGACCTCAAAACATTGGCTTTAATTTTAGGCAGAGTAGGTAATCGAGACTTTGACAAGTGACGATGACTGAGAGACGATGAATTGCTCCCATCTACATGTTCTTAACTAAGAATTAGGAATTTCATTTCATTTCTTTTATGTTTGACTTAGAAAAAAAAAAACACAATTTTATGACTCACATTTAGTAATTAGCACATAATTATAATGAGGGTTTATAAGACAAGGATCTAGTTAAACCTGTATCCTCTTGGCCAACATTTGTTTATTTTGAGCCTAACTTTTGATAATCAAAATTTATAATTCACTTTACTAGCATTCAGTAAGAGTATATGATACTTGAATGTAATTTAATATAGAAAAAATGTAGATCAATAAAAAATTATAATTCACTTAACTAGCATTTAGCAATGATTATATGATACCGAATGTAATTTAATATAGAAAAAACTGTAGATCAAAATTTATAAATTCACTTTAGTAGATCAAAGTTTATAAATTCACTTTAGTAGCATTTAGTAAGGAGTATATGATATTTGAATATATTTCAATGTAGAAAAAAAAAATATAGATATTCGTGTACTTTAGGGATGGTTTCATTCTAGACGTCTAAGGAGTAAAACAAACTAATGATGTTTAGGAGTAGATATTTTAGTGATCATAGTATATATATATATAGATTGTTTAGTGAATAAGTAATTTTTGTATGTGTTTTGATTGATAGTTAGGATTGTATTTGTAATTATTTTGTAAGTGTTTTGTATCCCTTTTATAGGAGTGAGTTGGATGATGAAACAAGTGAGACACTAGATGTAACTTAATGTTTATCTGGTATAAAACACGAGTCAATTTTACTGATTTGATTTTTAAGTTTATGTTTGTTATTTGCCTTTTGTTTTTGATGGGATTTATAATTTACTTTGTATAACTATTTCATTAATCTTATGCAAGATTTGAAATGCACGACAAATTGGTATTAAAGTCAATTTTGATCTCTTTCTGCATTTGTTATTGGTAAGTTTTTGAAGACATGAATATCACTTCTAAGGTTGAGAATTCAATGGAAAGAAAGAAAAATTTCAACCTCTGGAGAATTAAAATGAGAGATTCACTTAAGGAGCAAATTGTGTAAGAACATTACTTTTTTGGAGGACGTCACACATAAAAAAGACATGTTCTAGAGAAGCAAGGGAAAAAGACTCATCCAATTATTCTTAGTTGGTCATCAAATAAAGTTTTTATGAGATTGCAAAGGAGAAAACCTCAACAACATTGTGGCTAAAGATAAAAGAAGCTTTTCATGACAAAGTCTATCTATAACAAGTTATTGTTGAAAAGATGACTCTTCGAGCTACGTATGAAAGAGGGTATGAAACTAAATACACATTTTAACAAGCTCAATTATATTATGATAGAGTTTCAAGACATAGACATCAAAGTAGAATATAAAAAAATAACTTGATTTTTCTAATCTTTCTCCCACCTTCTTAAGAGAATTTGGCGAGTTCTCTAATTATAGGAAATGATTGCATTACACTTTGAAGAGGTTAAGTTGAACTTCTACATAAAGGAACTACACCTCAATGCATCTATGAGTGTTGATGATGCATTATCTTCTAGGTTGGTAGTCTTTAAAAAAAGACAAGAAGGTTAAGAAATAGAGGAAGATGAAGGCTGACCTAAAATACATTTGTAGATATCACAAAAAAACTAGGGTATCAAAGGAAAGATTGTCCAAGATTAGGAAATCAAGATTGTGTAATGGATACAATTGATTAGTTTGCCTTGTTAGATGAAAGTTTGGTGTTGATTGTTGTTTGTAGACAACAATCATTTGATTAATATGTGTTAGATTTTGGTTGCTCTTTTCATGAGTCGAAGCGACTTGTTTGTCACATTTGAAGATTTTGAAGGAGGTAATGTAATTGGGAAATAATGCTTCATGTTAGTCAATTGATATAGGTTTTATTGATACACATATGCATGATGTATTGTTATGTCCATTGTTGAAAAAGAAAGAAGCCTGTTATATGAAGGGATTTTCATATGTCATGTTTGAGGGTGGACTGACATGAATCAAAGAAATGAATAATGTTGTTGTAATTTAGGAAAATAAGGAATAAAATACGTATTTTTTCTAGAGATCATTTGTTTGTAGTTGTGTTGGAAGCTGCAACCATCTTATCTAAAAGCTCATTGTTTAGTATTCTGTCAAACATGTGTGTAGGCCACATGAGTGTTCATAGGTTGAATATTTTCAATTGTATGGCCGAATTTATTCAAGATATATGTACTTTGTTGAAAGATATATGAAGATCTTGAAAGGGTATGTGAAGAATTAATACCATTTGGAAGCTTCTTTTGTGAAAGAGGTACATTATAGAACAAACGATTTGAGTTTTGCTCAAAATAAATGTGAAAGGCTAAATATAGAGGTTCTGAATGAAAAATGTGAAAATAAAATGTACTTGAAATGTAAGGTTAGAGATGTGCATTAAAAAGAAGTGAAAACAATTTTATACGAGAAGTTAAGGGATGGTTAATCATCCAATATATTCCTTTACAATTAAATTAGAAGTGAAAGGTGATTGATGAAATTTAAGATATTGTTGTTTAAATGTTTGCCTCCAATACAAATGTTTAATAATTAAATCAAGAATTTGAACACATTTATTGTATCATGATGATATTTGGTTAACAAAATTTAAGTATAGAAAAAAATATTAAGTTATATTATCTTTTTATCAAGTTAATTCTATTAATATTTTATTAATCTTTGTTTATTGTTTACGATATTGTTCTGCTTCTGAAATTCTGCTTGAGAAATATGTTATATTTCCTGACAAGAGACAATATATATTATTGATGATTATTCTACAACACTTTTGACAATATTATCAAGTTAAACAAAACCTTTTACAATAATATTGAGAAAACACATTTTTTTAGAAAAAATAATTGTATTACTCTAATATACAATTCCTTGATAGATGGAAAACAAAATGAATAAATATATTATAAAATGTAGTTTCTTCCCTGCATTTCTAAAGAAAACATTAATAAAAGGTTTAGAATTTCTTTAAATATTTTAAAAATAAAGAGTACTTTATTAATTAATGTAAAAAAATCTTTCATGCCTTTTAATGTAAAAATTTCCCCACTACTTTACGTGTTGAAAAGGGTGAAATATATTTTATTATTTTAAAATAAAATATCTAAATATATAAAAAGTTGAAACTTATAATTAGTTAATTATATAATTAAATAAGAGAAACTAAAGAGTGAACGTATGCAAATAATATCTTTTTTAAATATCAAAATATTTCATTTACTCTCCAATTGGGTAGGCCTTCATAAAAGGGTTGCGAAGCCCATAATCGACCCTGCCTGAGATGACTAGTAACGATCAAAACTAATTTCATTGACCTACTTAACCTATTCACCTTTTAAGTTTATGGACTGCTATAATAATTCTACACAATTTTACGAATTAAAATGTAATTTATTTATTTAGATCACCAGTGCGAATGTAAAACAAAACATTTTGTTTTTCTGAATTTTATTAAGATAAACTTTTAAGTAGTTCTAAGTGAATTTTTTTAATACATATATACAATAATAGTAATAATTTGTTTTTGTTCAGCACAATTATAATAATAATAATAATAATAATAATAATAATAATAATAGTAACAATAAATATCTTTGTTCAATATATTTTAGATGTTTAACATCAATTTTAGAAATGAGTTTTTTAAAAAAGTTATTTTATTTAATCTTAACATAAATAAACTATACTAGTTTATGAACTATAAAAAAATTGTGCGTGTTTGTAAAATTTTATATACACAATCTGATTCACAAAACGTGGAATTTAACAATTGAATTAATTACATTTCTATTTTACAGAAAGTTATTGAAAAATAATTTGATAACTTTTATGTCTGATATACTTACACAAACATATATAATATCCGTTAAATTAAATATGATACTTTTGAATTAAAAAGTAATTTAATCTAAAATTTTTTTTAATGGTACTTTTATCTTTTAAATCTAATGTTCTAACTAATTTATTATTTATTTAACCTTTTTTAGCTACACACTTAACTACATCAGATGGGTAATCCTTTCATCATCTCAAGTTTTTAGCTATGAAGAAGTGGACTTTAAGCCTAATTTAATTTTACAAAACTGGCTTGTAAAGTGAAATTTGCACCTACTTATAAACTATTGAGAGACCTCATCTCTCGTCGACGTGAGATCTCCAACACATTTCCTCAGGTCAAGACTTCCCAACTCGAATGTGAAATTTACGTGTAAGGATAGTTCAATAGTGGCCTGATAGCGGGTGGCCCGATAGGCCCAACAACCCGACTAGGATAGACTCTGATACCATATCAAGAAGTGGACTTTAAGCCTAAGTCAATATTACAAAACCGACTTTTAAGGTGAGGTTTGCACCCACTTATAAACTACTGAAAGGCCTCGTCTGTAGTTGATGTGGGATCTCCAACAGCACCCACCCTAGCAATCATCTGCCACCTGCACGAGGCACACTTTTTCCATTAGTTCCTCTCTTTCACTTTATGGTTTTCTAGTCATTGGTTCATTCTTGTAATTGATTTTTGGACACGTAAGAGTACATTATCCAAGTTTTGATTATTGTTAGCTTCATATATTCTACGTCATTTGACTATTTATCTTTGTGGCTCGTGTTCGTAAAAATATACTTTTCCATGTATATTGGAGATATAGTGGGCCGAGTTTAAATTACCTCTGAAAAATTTTAGTATATTTGGAACAAGTTAAATTTGTATGTTGCAGCCTTTTAAAGAAATATATGAAAGTAAATCCTATATTTTCCTTTCACACATAATCATTCAACCGTGAATTGGTTATTTTGAGCATTGAGCCAAGTTTGATTATTGTTCAAGCTTGACACCTGGTCCCAACTAACTTTAATTTGTTCACCATTTCTTCATTTATGTTCATTAAATTTTATTTTGATAAGGAAACATTGATTCTAAGGATGTGTGATCTTCTTGAGTAGCTCAAAATACATATATTCTTTTACATTGCGTTATTCGAAGGTCATGTAACGTGTATGATTTATTTTCTTTGGTCGGTTGTACTGTCTTGCTGTCTGATCCTATTTCAAGTTATACCTGATAAGTTGTGTCCTAAGTTTTGGGAGGGTCTCTATATGTATTTCGATGCTTAAGTCAGTAATCGGTATGAACAGTTAAAAGATTTAAATTAAGAATTTTGTATTTAGTGTCATACATTCACTCTCTTATTTATAGGTTCGCTTTTGGACCTTTATTAAATGGACTGGGTGCCAATGACCCTAATTATCATCATAAAATCAGTTTAGGTGATAATTGCCCCATGTCCGTTAGTATTAACTTAATCCAGTAATGCTCAGCATTCAATACTCCATCCTCAAATCTGACCAAGATATGGTAACATTGAGTAGGCGACTAATCATCCTTGTAGTTGGTCATCCACTATCTTAGAAATACATGTAGTACACAGGCTCCACAAGTCCTCGAAGGGGTTGGTGTTGCCTAAAGAAGACTTTTAGAAGGAACAACCATTCCTTAGAGATGACGTTTTAATCCGTGGGTTGTGACTTTAGGCATGAGATTGTGTTTTGATGTACGGACCTCGCGCTTTGTGCCTCATGATGTGAAATTCCAGATGATCTGAACCGTTGATTGGCCCTAGATTGAACGTTGGAGGATTAGCAACGATTCATCTTCTAACACTTATAAATAGTGAAGGTGGTGGGTCATTTCATGTCATCATCTATTGCTCTTGTCGGTCTGCCTAGTTCATGGTCTGAGCTCTTTGTGCAACCCCCTTCCATGTAAGTAAATTACTTCCTTCTCCTTTGATACTTATTCATCTTTGGGGTCTTCAGATGGATCCGTCATGCTAACTAAACATGTTAGTAGTAGTGAGTCCATCAGGTCCAGTCATGAGTTGGTTGGGGTAAAGAGGGGCATTAAGGCATAACCATTATAGTTGATCAGTAATAATGATAGGGAGGGTGTTGACAAAGTTGCCCTCCCGAGGATGACTGGGTAGATCTTGAGGTTTGAAAGTCGGTCTCAAATTTACAACATTGTCGTCTTTAAGAATGTTTGTTATATATACTAGACTCCTATGTGGCTGACAATGCGTTTTCTCTTTTTTGTTGTTCATAATATGACCTTGTTTTCCATGTTTGGGGATAGTCAAACATAAATTATTTTCTTGTATCCTTGTGTAATAAAGGACGCTCATGTCCATTTTTCGTTGGATGAATTTCTGATGGAGTGCTCAGTAACTCATTCCCAGCTTCAGTCTAACAACTGGGTGTGTCTTTGCCCTTCCAAATATTGTGTTCAGCCTTAGGCTGGAACGCTACCCTCTTTCTTTATCACTATTGTAATCATCCAGGTAAGAAAGTTGGCTGGTTGTCTTTGATAAGCCAATCTAGGAATTGTCTGCTTGATCTTTTTACTTTGTCCTACAAGAACTTTAAGGATGGTTTCTTTAAGGTACTGGTTGAAGGGGAAGGTCGGTCTTACGTGTATAATGGTGACGAGCCCTATACTGGACTAATGACCTGACGCAGTACCGTGTTTGGCTAAAATCCCTCATGACGGGTGAGGACTTGGTGGTCGTGGCAGTCTTAAATCAACTTTCTCATTGAATTTCCACCTGAAGACACCTTTGTACCCATTGGTTAGATAAACAAGCCAACGATATTATCAATATGTTTTTAATTCTCGATTTCTTTTAACTTATCATTTTTCACTATCATGTAGATATTATTGTTGAGATTAACCATCCAGACGACAACAAGTTTTTTCAAGAATTGTTGAAGAAAAGACAACCAGATGTGGTCGAAAAAAGGGAAGGGGATGGCAACCTTGGTTGTCATTGAGGAAGCGGTTTTGATGACTGTGGGACTACCTGACCAATGGCCACCATCTGGACCACCCTCTAGGCACCATCGACATAAAAAAAATCCAAAATAAACAAATCTTCCCGCCGACATTCCGACTACTCTTTATCTTATCACTCCTCAAAATGCCTTCGTCCGTCACCACCCTAGGGATTGCACTTGTGTTTTGGAGTTCCTCAATCAGTGAGTCGTGATCTCTAATCGAATCATGCTGGAACTAAGTGAGTCAGAGAAAGAGCCCTATACTTCGTCATTGGCCCAAAGTTAAACAATTCTTTTTTAGAGTTATGTTCATACACTACTTGTCGGCTAAAGTATGGGTGTCAAACTATTGAAGAGATATGGGAAGTAAAGAAGTTGAAGGCTAATTTTGCTGAACCATCCTTAATCCTCCAATCTGCTTTGAACGCCAACATTTCTCTGTTGGATGAAAACAAAGCACTTGAGTCCAACAATATGGGCCTTAAGGAGCAGGTTGACAGGTAGAAAGCAAAAGTTTGGCTCCTTCGTGAGAGATGCTCGGCCGTTAAAAAAAAGGAGAAACATACACAATCTCATGCAAGTGACTAAAGTGTGGATGTTGACGTTTTTGAGCGGAAAGTGACAGGGTTGACTGAGCACCTCTAGGTCGAGCAATATCAACGACCCTGGGGTCGAAAAAGAGCTTGAAAATGTCGAGATTATGTTATTTAGCTACATGATCTTGACTTTTCTAAAGCATTGCAATTGATCGCCTACTTTTATCAAGTGCCTCTAGACGAAGGCAAATTTGATGTGTGCAAAGAGTCTTACAAGGGCGAGCTAGTTGATGTGGGCTATATCCCAGATGAGGTGGTGGCAAAAGAAGAGGGTGGAGAGAGGGGCGCAACCCCTTCGGTAGATGTCGTGGGCATCTTAGACTAGATGTTGAACGATCTTTTTTTTTTTCCGTTTTTGATAGTCGAATGTGGGATTTTTTTGGTTGGCTTTGACCGTGATGGTCCTTTTGTTTTATGTATATCGGTGATATACAAACTTTTATTGTGAATATTGTGTCGAAAATATCATTACATTCGTTGTTTTAAGTGCCACTTTCATTTCTGGAGTTTTAACAGTCGTTTAACTAATATAGTCGTTGTTTTCATTGTAGGACGATTTAGTCTTGTCATGTTTGCTTTTTATTTTGATGTAGGTGACATTGTGTAGTCGTATTTGACTAAATACGAATTCAATTTTGCATACTTTGTACACTAGGCCTCCGGAGGGATTTCATGGTTATGAAAAACTTCCTTTCTCGAGTTACTTGTCGGTCAATAATAGTCGGTAGGGATTCACGTGTGTGAAAACCTTCTTCATCGAATTTTATTGATTTTATAGTGCTTCGTTAAAACCTTCCCAACCAAAATCCTACTTAGGAAAAAGTGTTAGTGGTAGAAAAGAGTACATTGATTACAAAAGGTGATTACCTGAAATAAAACTTTAAGTGGTTAGCATTCCACGTTCTTAAGATTAGTTTTTATCCATTTGTTCCAACCTGAAGGCACCAGCATGTAGAACATCTCTCACCCGAAAAAGGCCTTCCCATTTGGGCACAAACTTTTCATTTCTAGCTTCCTTACAAGCATCTCCCCTTATTTGCCAAACAAATTCCTCATTGTGGAAGTTTCTAAGTTTGACTTTTGCGTTGTATTTTGATCGATCATTGCTTGCACGTTTCCTTCCTAATTTTGCATTCTCTCTAAGGTTATCTAAGAGATCGAGTTCGGTCTTCAAACATTCCTCATCAAGCTTCAAGTCGAAGATTTGTCGGCATAATGTCAATTTGCTGACCTCGACTGACAACATAGTGTCAGTACCATACCACAACTTGTACGGAGATTCTCACGTCAATGTTTGGGGAGTACATCGGTAGGCTCATAAGACTTCAAGTAGTTCCTCCGTCCATTTTCCTTTCGCGGTCCACATTCTCTTTTTGAGCTGTTCCACAATGTCCTTATTGGCAGCTTTTGCCTACCCGTTTGTTTGGGGTTGCCTGACCGAGTTGGTGACATGGCGTACTTCCAATTTTTCCAAGAAGGTTTCTAGTTTTCGGTCCATGAATTGTCGGTCATTATCAATGATAATGGTATGCGGGATACCAAAGGGGCAAATGATTTTTCAGATGAAGCCTTGAGCTTGTTTTGTCATTATGCTTGCTAGGGGATCTACTTCGATTCACTTGGTGAAGTAGTTCAGTACAACGATTAAGATTTTTTATTGGTCGGGTGCCAGGAGAAAGGGCCCTACAATATCCACTCCCCACATCACAAGAGGCCATTGTGCTTTGATGGTTTGGAGCACGACCGAGGGTTGATGGGTTAACAGGTTTTTTTCTTGACAACTTATACACTTTTTACAGTAACAAGCACAATTTTGGTGTAAAGTGAGCCAATAGTATTTGACTCGAGTGACCCGAGGGGCTAGGGTTCTCTCTCTCTGCAATGCATCTTGTAAATACCGTTGTGCAACTCTTTTATAATGTATTTGGCCTGCTAGTCATCGACGCACCGCAAAAACTTTGATAATTCCTCTTGATCGTCATCTCTTTGTACATAGACAGTTCTCTTGGGTCTATTCTAGGCATGTGCTTGGTCTTCTAGGCGAAAAGGTCTTGATTCTCGTCGAGTATTTCCATAATCCATTTGACCTTTGTGGATGTCAAGTTCAACCCCAAAATGAGTATTCTGCCCTACTTGACAAAGTTGGCAGTTAATGACATCATATTTTGGTTCCATTCGGGTATCGTCATTAATTCGTGGATCTAAATCAAGGGTGAGTTTTAACTTTAAGTTCGCAACGTAACATTCGCAACACCATGATGCCCTCTCGTCGATGATCGGAGGTCTCGAGGGTGAGTTTTAACTTTAAGTTCGCAACGTAACATTCTCAACCCGTCTTATAGTTCATGTGAATAGTGACTACTTTCCCTTGTTCAGATGAGAACTTCATCGAAAGGTGGGGGTGGAGATTATGACTCCCAATTTGTTTAGGGATAGTCGTCCAAGGAGAACGTTATGTGATGTGTTAGCGTCTACTGTTAGATATCTGACTTTGATCATTTTGTTATGGTTGTTTCATTCCCCAAATTTTGTGTACAGGTCAATGTACTGCCACATGTCCACTTGTTCACCTGAGAAATCAACATTTTGTTCCTCGAGCGGGACTACGACGTCTTCAGTCAGTCCGAGCTTTTTCAACACTTTCCAATATAAAATGTCCGTGAAGCTCTCCTGAGCTACCAACTTTTTCATCATAGTAAATTTTACTTCTACTATTATCACCATAGGATCGTCTTGCTGATGTGTCAATGCCTTTAAAGTCTCTGTCTGAGAAGGTTATTGTGGGCATACTTCTTTGCCCTCGATGATTGTTGGAGTTGAAATATTGAATGACTCTTAAGTATTTTTTCCTAGCTGAATACATCATTCCTCCTCATCCGAAGCACCCAAAAATCATGTTAATAACCCGCGTAACGACAAGTCTGGCCTTCTCAGACTCCCATAATCTTGTCGTGACGACGGAGCTCGCCTCTCTCCTTGCTTTCTATTATCTCACGGTTAGCTTTCACTATAGTGTCAACCCTGTTTACATTTTAAGACATATCATTGCAAATGTTCGACTTGGATAAACTCTTTGATCTTGTCCTTTAATGCCAATCATTTCTCTGTATTGTGTCCGTAATGACAATGGTGGTGACAATGTTTTCTCTGGTCATCATTTGGAGGAAGGAATCTTGTGACGTGTTGGTAGGATCTCTGCCTTCAGAGCTTCCTCTAGGAAACGAGAATGGTCGACATTTAGTGGAGTGTACTTGGCAAACTTTGGGGCTCTTGGGCCTTCCCTTGGTTTAAGATTGTTGATACAGTTATGATCCTTATCATGTTCATGTATTGTGTTTTCTTCTGTCCTGACTTGGTTATGAAATTCTTTGAGTTTCTTGAGTTGCATGAACCTGACAGCCCTCCACGAAACTCATCCATGTATGCAACCGACTTCTTGCATAGATTGTCCGAAAATGACCCCGACCGAAAAGCGGTAACCATATGATGCATAACGACTTTCGGATTTAGGTTTCAAGTACTAAGGGCCACCTTGCCAAATCTTTCCATGAATGCCTTAAGAGGTTCCCCTTTTTCCTGTAGTAGATTGACCAAGGCTATCGACATTAGGTAATGGGTCAGCTCATGGTGAATTGGGCTCCATACTTTGTCACTAACGTGTCAAACTATCGACAAAGTCGGTAGGCAAGCGTGTAAATAGCTGAATGCCACTCTCTTTAATGATGTGGGAAAAACTTTACAAAAAATGGCATCATCCGAGGTGTACATACATATTTGTGTGACATATATGTTTATATTCTCGTTCAAATTGATGGAGTCGTCAGTTGTGATCTCATGTCGTTCACTCCTATATCAAATCGTACGTGGTAAGCTTTGTGTCCTCAATCCCAGGAGGGGTCCCTGCATGTACTCTAAAGCTTAAGCCAGTAATCATCCGAATAGTTAAGGGATTAAGATTAAGATTTTCGTACCTAGTGCCATACATTTACTCTCTTATTTTTAGGTTGGCTATTGAGCCTTTACCAAATGGGTTGGGGCCTACACACCAATGACCCTAATTATCATCATAAAAGCAATTTAGGTGATAATCACCACATGTTTATCGGTATTAACTTAATCTGGCAATGGTTCACTTTCAATACTCCATCCTCATACTCGATCGAGATATGGTAACACGGAGTAGACGACCAATCATCCGCTATCTTAGAAATACATGTAATACACATTGTATTAGACGTTGTTAAACATGTGGAGTTCCTTTTAAAATAACTCGAGATGATAGCAGAGTTGTTGGTTGAATAGTATGTTATAAGTCTCTAAAAGTAATTGATAGAGGAATATAAGGTTGATAATGATTCTCATGATAAAGTTTCAACTGTGATGAATGAAATACTGGGTTAATTTTCTAAACTCAGGAAGCAACATTTAAATAGAAATATTTCAATTTTTTTTTCACTATAGGAAAAGGTCCAGAATACCTCAGGCACAACTTTCGATTTTGTCTCTGAGCAACAAAATTTTGTTTGTATGGTTGTAACTTTACTTTACCAACATCTTACCACTCACCTTGAAGTTAAGTTGGACTCTTTTCTTATACGTATTTTTGTTCATTATCAGCTCAACTTGATTATAATTATGCTTTAATTTGGACAAAATAACATCTTATTATAATAGTTATTCTTCAATAACAACCGCATCTTGCGGGTCAGTATTATACTTCATAATTTGGGAGGATCTCGACCATATACCACTTTAAAAGGGGTCATACCAATGCTGGTTTGGTAGGAAGTTTTATACTAAAATTCTTCCTATAATAGAAACTTAATCCATTTTTTCGATTAGCAAAGGTAAAATACTTCAAATACAACTCCAAGCATTTGTTCAAAGCCTCCAACTGTCCATGTGATTGTGGGTGATAAGTAGTGTACATATTAAGAGTAGTGACACTTAAATTGAATAGATAATGCCAAAAATGACTGGTGAAGATCTTGTTTCTATTAGAGACGATGGTATTAGGAAAACCATGTACCTTGACAATTGTATTCCCAAAACATTCAACCACTTATTTACTGGTGTAATCATATCTGAGTGTAGTAAAGTGTGCATGTTTAGACGATTTATCAATGACTACTATGATTAGTTTATAACTATGAGAAGAAGGAAGTCTAGTAATAAAGTCCATGGCTAAATCTTCCCAAATGTGATTTGTTATAGGTAGGGGTTGAAGCAATTTCAAGTGAAGAGTATTGGAAGTCTTGCTTGTTAACATATTAAACAATTTTAAACATAATGTTTAAGAGTAACATACATGTTATGCCAATAAAACTAAGAGGTGATTCTAGCTATGGTCCTAACATATCCTAAACTACATCCCATAGGGAAATTGAAAAATTCATGCAACACCTATTGCAAAAAAGAATGATTAGTAGAGAGCACCAATCTACCTTTCTGGAACAAAAGACCTGAGTACAATATTGGGACAATGATAAAATTGTTGGCTTGTCTTGGAGAGATTGATGGAGGATCATTTGTGAGACAACACATTTTGACCCTTAACAAGGTCCATAGCTATGAAGATAAAAGAAGAAGAAGGTTCACAGAAGAACACTTTCCTACTTTAGAGTGTACAATACTAGGATTTTCTTCTTTCTTCATACTCTTGTACAAATTGTATATGTGTACATTATTCTTTGTATTTTATAAGATTTTGTAGAGACATAAGTGGGTTAGACTTGGGCTTCATTTGGACCTCGATTGGGTTTGATTGGACAACAAAACTTAGAGGAACCCTAGAATATTTTTGACCAAGTCATGAAGAAGAATGAAAGTCCCGCATCACCTATGAGATGCCATTTTAAGGCATAATTGAGGTGTTGATATGCACCCTTGAGACCTCCCATATTTGGTCTTCTTAGTCCCACATCTTATCTAAGATTGATTTCACCAAACCCACCATCATGCTTATGAGAATACAACGTGTCTATTTAACAATCACAATTTAAGCTTTCAAGTTACAAATCCATCCCTCTACCTCTTTGAGCAAATTAATGAACCATCTATAAATCTAAAGTTGTAAAAATAGTCCTAGTAATAAGAGAATTAACTAATTGGATCCTATCAATCATACTCAACATTTACCTTTCCAAGAACTCAATTTATTTTTAATGCTATCAACAATAAGTCTAAAAAATCTAGATTTAAAGACACCTTTAAAGAAGGAAACACCCAAAATAAGTAAAAGAAAGTCCATGATTTCTTTCGTACCTATTGAAGGAGTTAGAAGTGTTGTCAGTGTAAAAATGATTTTTGACATTGTTAAGCCACTAATTTGAAACAGAGTCACACATATAAAATAAATATACAATACTTTTAAGACTTTTTTTTATTAGTTCTACAAAAGACAAAATCATCATCTGTATAAAGAGCATGAGAGGGAAAAAAAGTACCTTTAAGTTTCACTATAAGAAGAATTTGCTTTGAATCAACCCAAAGCATAACATTTCTCCTTAAAGCTTCCTCAACAATGTATATAAATGTATTACATTTAAAATAGCCAACCAAATCACCAATAACCAAATCACCAATAACCTGTGCAAAGAAAAACCAAGTGTAAAATAGTTTTCACATGACTGCAAAACTTATCATGGAAAACCGAACTTATATACGATAAAAAAATCTAATTAAAATTGAAAAAAAAACTTGTTTATACCAATCTTGATGTCTACATCATCTCCTCTAATTTTAATAGAAAACATATTTATAATATCTCTTAATGCGATTAATTTGTCTTTCCTTAATTAAATTTTTCTGATGAAGACTGAGTTTTTCCAAATTCAAAAACCAAAATCACAAAAAAATAAAAGAAAAACCAAAATAACTGATAAAGAAAATTAAAGAATGGGCAAAATTACCATTTAGTATTTATTGTATTATTATATCCTTTCCTTTAATTTGTTGTATATTTCTTCAGGACATAATATCCAAAAGCAGTTTTTTTCAGCAACTATATTAAATTAGTAATAATAATTATCAATATTATTTACTGAGAAGGGTCAATTTTCATAAGAAAAAAAATTAAAAATGTCCAACATATAGTTTGGAAAATATTTAGTGGACAAACTCAATTCCCCTGGATGAGTGTGATCCATTGGATGCACGTATATAGTAAATGAGCACCATTTGATGAAGCCAAAATGAAGATATGGTGACAGATTTAGAGTTGTACCAGAAATTTAGGAAAGGACAGCCAAAAGGGTGCAACAGACAGAAAGGCCACAACTGAATAATGGCATCACATGACATGAGGTAGGTCCCTCAACAGAAACATCTGCATTATAATTTGTGGTGTTCTTTATATGACAGCAACCTATGAAATATCTGTGCTTCATCTTGACTTTGATTTCAAGGACACTTGCAGAACAGCTGAACTTGACACATGCCTATCCTCAGAAGCAGATACAAGATAAAAGTTGCTTTAACAATCTACCAATATAATTGGTCAGGGCTGAACTCACAACTAAAGAAAAAGTAAGGAAGAATAAAGGAAAGGGAGAAAAAGATAAAGATGGGTAGCTTTATTTTGTCTTTCTGGTTTTGGATTCTACTGGAAAGTGTTTGGAGTATTGTCACAGTTGTTCGAGTTTATCTGCACAAGTGCAGGCCACCTACAGGCACAAAAGTTAAAACATGAAATAGACATAATAGTATATGTCACCAACAAGCACAAAGGTTAATTTCTGTGTCACCAACAAGAACAAAAGGTTAATTATGAAATTTAGGATCGAAACGTTTAGAGAAACTTCTAAGTATTTTTATAGGAGAAAATTAAGAAGAAAAATAAAATATTTTTGTTATAACTTAAAATTAATTTATACATGATAATTTATATAAACTATTTTAAGAAGAATTTATTTTCTTTTTCTTTTTATTTTTATTTTCTACAAATTTCTATAAAGAAATTTATCTGTTCAGAATACTTTCTAAATAGTAAAGTATTTGACTTTACCTTTTCTTATCGGTTACTTTTTCACTTAAACATTTTAATACTCGCCAAAAGAGTTAAAATTATACAAAGTTAAAAATTTTACTTGATAAATTATGAAAAATAAATTGGCTGGCATGTGAAAAATAAATGATGAGGTTCGCAATTTAGGGTGAATTTCACTCACAAGTGCTCACATATCAGTTAGATACTGAAATGAAAAGCTACCAAATGCACCAAATTAAGCTGATACTATGCTGGAATTGTACTGTTAGACTTTGGCCTAAGAAACAATAATTAGGGATTGAAATATATACACAAGGAGTATTTAATAAATGATGGTTGAGTTTTTCAAATTTGTTGTTAAATGATTTTATTTCAAACTATATATAAAAAAGACTTTATTTTAATAAATTCTCTCTCTCGAAATAAATTTGTATTTTATCGATATTTTTGGTAGAAAATAAATTAGTAATTGAAATTAAGTTTCACACGAGCTTAAATTGTTTTGCTGTCTTTATACTTTCATGATATCATCCTATATAAGTGAAAGGCTTCTTTGATTCATTATAAATCTAAGTGTATTCCAAAGTTACACACACTAGTTTAAAATTGAAGTGTTATTAAATTAGTTACACCAGTCACAATGGTTACATAGCATGTAAATAATTGTAGTTTATAATTTTGATGATAGTTTTAACATGTCATTGAGATTCTGTCCCATAGTATTGGAATGTCTTCTTATTCTTCTACATTATGTGAAAAATGAAAAAGAATAGCTTATAAAGTGTTCGTCTCAACTTTAGCATACAAAGGAAAATTATATTTTATATTTTGTATATTAACAAGTTTATCTAATCATTCATACATTCTAATAATGTACTTATGATTTTATTTTGATATTTGGATGAATACAAATTATATATATATATATATATATATATATATATATATATATATATATATAT